>Ga0315902_10000235_pt1 | contig 96800 bp, 84 predicted proteins | sample LakEriMetagenome_9_FD_203523 | JGI IMG/M metagenome (GOLD analysis project Ga0315902, IMG submission 203523) | Freshwater fungal communities from buoy surface, Lake Erie, Ohio, United States - Buoy 12 MA117 | ecosystem: Environmental > Aquatic > Freshwater > Lake > Lake biofilm | place: USA...
GAATATTTCGGAGAAGATCGACCCTGCTCTGTGTCAAGAGAGCTCTCGAAAAAATTTGAGGAAACCGTTCGCGGCAGCTTGAAGGAAGTACATGATCATTTTGCTGCGAAGGGGGTTAAGGGGGAGATTGTGATTGTTTTGGGGGGAGTTGGGAAATAGGAAATGAGAAATAGACGTCAGACATTAGACGTTAGACATTAGGTTAATTGGAAGCTATCTCAATTATATACGACTGGCTGAATAAAAAGGGATGGCAACCCTTTGCTTTTCAGGAAGAAACATGGAACTGTATTCTTGAAGGAAGAAGCGGATTGGTGAATGCACCCACCGGCTGCGGTAAAACCTATTCTGTTTTCATTGGAGCAGTAGTTAAATTCATCGATGAACATCCGGATGATTGGCAAAGCAGAAAGAATAACGGACTGCGTTTGCTTTGGGTCACCCCGCTGCGTGCATTGGCTAAAGATATCGGTCGCACTATGGAGGAAGCGATCTCGGAGCTGAACATGAACTGGAAAGTGGGCATCCGCAATGGTGATACTTCATCTGCAGATCGACAAAAACAAAAACGATCACTCCCGGAGGTCCTGATCATTACTCCTGAAAGCCTGCATATTCTGCTATCCGGAAAACAACATGAAAAATATTTTGAAGCTCTCGACCTCATAGCAGTTGACGAATGGCATGAGCTGATGGGATCGAAACGAGGTGTGCAGACAGAACTCGCCATCAGCAGAATCATTCGCTGCAATCAAAAATGCATACCGATGGTATGGGGCATATCCGCTACCATCGGCAACCTGGAAGAATCCAGAGATGTGCTGCTCTCCCCCATTCTTCTTTCACCAGAAAACAAAAAGGAGCCTATTACAATTGTGGCTTCATTGGAAAAAAAGATTGAGATCATTCCAGTATTTCCAGATGAAGTAGAGACCTATCCCTGGGCTGGTCATCTTGGCATCAAATTGGCCCATGCTGTTTTACCGATACTTGAAAAAAGTCGATCTACCCTGATCTTCATCAATACCCGTGGTATGAGCGAGATGTGGTACCAGACCCTGCTCGATCTTGCTCCTGAACTGGCTGGAACCATTGCCTTGCATCATGGCAGCATCGACAGAGAACTGCGCATTTGGGTGGAAGAGGCCTTGCACGAAGGCAGATTGAAAGCTGTTGTATGTACCGCCAGCCTCGATCTTGGTGTTGATTTTCGTCCCGTTGAAACCGTGATCCAAGTTGGATCTCCAAAGGGTATTGCCCGTTTTTTACAAAGGGCTGGCAGAAGCGGTCATGCTCCCGGTGAAACCAGTTGCATTTATTTCCTTCCCACTCATTCATTGGAACTCATTGAAGCGGCTGCCTTGCAGGATGCCCTTCAAAACAGAAAAGTGGAAAGCAAGCCACCCATGCTCTTGTGCTTTGACGTACTGATTCAATACCTCTGTACTTTGGCAGCCGGCGATGGATTTGACGCACAAAAAATCAGGGAGGAAGTATGTTCTACCTTCTGTTTCCGTGAGATGAACGATGAGGAATGGAATGAAGTGATGCAGTTTATTACAACGGGAGGCAATGCATTGCATCAATATGATGAATATCAGAAGGTTGAACTGGAAGAGGGTAGATATGTGATGAAGGGTAGAAGAAATATCATGCGTCACCGATTGCATATTGGCACGATCGTGAGTGATGCCATGATGAAAGTGAAATGGGTAAGTGGTGGATATGTAGGCGTGATAGAAGAATGGTTCATCTCCAAACTGCAACCGGGTGATGTATTCACGCTGGCTGGCAGAAACCTCGAGTTGGTATCCATCAAGGACATGACCGTGCAGGTAAGAAAGAGCAATGCCAAAAAATCGATTGTACCCAGCTGGATGGGAGGGCGTATGCCCCTCAGTGCCAATCTCGGTGAAATGCTGAGAAACAAACTCAATGAAGCAGCTCAAATAAATCAAGATCCAATTTTAAATAAACTATCTCCCCTTTTGGAGCTGCAACAATCCTTATCCGCTATTCCAAAGTCTGACGAACTGCTGATAGAACTGATTGAAACCAAAGATGGGCACCATCTCTTTGTTCACACCTTTGAAGGTCGACTTGTCAATGAAGCCCTTGCAGCGATTCTTTCCTGGCGCATCAGCAGGATTGCCCCCATCAGTTTCACCTTTGCCATGAATGATTATAGTCTTGAGCTGCTGAGTGACCAACCCATCCCTATTGATGAAACAAACATGCGTGAACTCTTTAGTAAGGATAATCTTTCAGAAGATATTTACAGAAGTGTCAATGCCACCGAGATGGCCAAGAGAAAGTTTCGCGATATTGCAGTTATCGGAGGATTGATCTTCCAGGGCATGCCAGGCGAACAGAAGAAAGCAAGACATCTCCAAAGTTCTGCCTCACTGCTTTTCAATGTCTTCATGGAGTATGATCGCAACAACATTCTGCTCAAACAAGCTTTCGAAGAGGTAATGTACCAACAGATGGAAGAGGAAAGACTTCGCAACATGCTCGAAAGAATCAGTAGATCTGCCATCATCATCAAAAGACCAGAAAGACTGACTCCATTCTCTTTTCCGGTAAAAGTGGATTCCATGCGAGAAAGCATGTCATCTGAAAAGCTGGAAGACAGAATAAAAAAAATGTTGCACCACTAAACTGGCACTTCAATAATGGAAGTTTGATAACCTTCTTTCATGACAGCATAAACTTTATCTCGTAGCTTGGGCTCCACCAGGTGTTTTCCTGAAAAAATCCCAAATGCCGGCAAAACAGCATGATTATGGGTGAAATAAAAACAGGGCAATGTCATGCTCTGTTTGCCCTTGCCCGAGAGTTTGACGCCCGGATGCTGATGACCGGTGAAATAATATTTGGAATCATCACATACTTTCGGCAACTCATGAATGAAGATGAAATCCTGGAGAGTGAATGCAGTTCCGACACAATGTATGCCCATTGAAACATATAATTCATCTGAAAAACGATCATGATTGCCCCTCACCAAAATCATTTCTTTCGAACCCAATGTTTCCAGCCATTTTGCAAATACCTCATGTTCAATGTTCGAATGACTGTGAAAAAGATCCCCTGTGATCAGAATAGAGTCAGGATTGAACTGATGGATCTGCTGATAAAGCCTGTGCATATCTTCCTGAAAAAGCTGCTGGGGAACAGGTATTCCCGCTTTTCTGAAATGTGCTGACTTCCCAATATGCAGATCAGAGAGAATAAGCATTTTCTGCTCTTCCCAGAACAAGCATCGTTCAGGACTGATCCACAAACGCTGACCTCTCCACTCCAACAACAATGGGATCGTAGACATAATGCCGAAAAATTTATGAAAACAAAGTTGAAGCCTGCGCCAGCGCTTCGGGCTTGCCTACATCCAGCACAATACCTCCGGAATGATCGTAGCCCATGATCAACTGATCCTTCGCAAGCTCCAGATAAGTATCGGTAATGGAAAAAATACCCGACGATGGCATTCTCTCAAAAATTTTAGGATCGATGATGTGCACGCCAGAAAAAGAAAAAGGATGCAAATTTTCTGCATGCATAGATGCAGATGATATTTTCAATTCGTTGGTTTTGTTATTGCGCCAACCACAAAGTCTCATCTCCTCATCAAATAAAAACTGTCTTGAACTTTTTCTATTGGTCACGGCAAGTGTTGCCAGTGGAGAATATTGTAAATGAAAATCAAACATCTTGCTAAGATCAAGATCAGTAAGGATATCAGCATTCATCACCACAAAGGGCTTACCATCATCTTTTAGATGCTTTGAGGCATGTGCCAATCCCCCACCGGTTTCATAGGGGCCATTTTCTTCATAAGAAACATGGAAAACAGTGTCCGCTTGCTGATGCTTTGCCAAAAAAAGATGAATCTGTCCTGAAAAGTGGAACGTATTGATGACAAATTCCCTGATGCCAAACGAACGGAGATACTGAATATTTCTCTCCAGCAGTGATCTGCCATTCACTTTAACCAATGCCTTGGGATGATGATCCGTAAAGGGTTTCAGTCTTGTACCCAAGCCCGCAGCAAAGATCATCGCCTTGCAATTTTCAATACCGCTCATTGATCCAGTTTTTGGACTCCTGCTCTATGTGCTTCACGATGGTATTCACTTTGTATTTTTCTTGAAGATGCTGTGCCAAACGGTCAGCAGCATAAACACTTCGATGTTGCCCCCCTGTGCATCCAAAGCTGATGGTTAAACCGGCAAAACCTCTTTTGATATAATCCTCAACAGAAATATCAACCATTCCGAAAACATGCTGAAGGAAAGCCGGCATGCTGGTTTTGTGAATCAGAAATTCCTGTACGGCTTTGTCTCTACCGGTTTGTGTTTTGTATTCTTCAATCCTTCCGGGATTCAGGATTCCCCTGCAGTCGAATACAAATCCTCCACCATTGCCGTGAAGATCATCAGGGATTCCTTTTCGGTAGGAGAAGCTGTTCACATGCACCACCAAAGGAGTAGCTGCATCGGCAACTACCGGTTCAAACTTTTGCATGATCTCATCAGAGATTATATCATGCAGCACTTTTTGAAGTGCCGGCAATCGCACAGGCAATTTTTTATTGTCGAGGAACCACTTGAGATTTTTGAGAGCAAAGGGAATGCTGGCGATAAAATGGGGTTTTCTTTCGAACAGTCCGCGGAAGCCATAAGCCCCCAAGGTTTGCAGCATTCTGATCAATACGAATCCATCATAGCTGTCGAGGAAATTCTGACGGTCCAATCGACCCTCTAGCAAACCATTCACCTCATTAAAATAAAATCCCACCAGTTCATCCCGCCAGTCATATGGCATCTGTGCCCTTGCCTGCCACAGAAGTGATGCAATGTCATATTGCAATGCACCCTGCATCCCGCCCTGATAATCGATAAAGTAGGTTTCTCCATCCTTCAACATCACATTCCGACTCTGGCAATCCCTATGCATGAAATGGTTGCTTTCTTCCTGCATGAGATAACTGCTCAACATATCGAAATCGTTCAACAGTAGATTCTTGTCGTAAGGAAGATCGAGGGCACGAACAAAATAATAGAGAAAATAGAGGAGATCGGAATAAATCGCCTGTTTATCAAATGATCGCGTGGCTATACAATTGCTGTAGTCAAGATCCTGCCCCCCCAGCACCTGCAGTTTCGCAAGTGAGGTACAGGTTTTTTTGAAAAGGCCTTTCACATTGTCAGTAAAACCCTCTCGCTTCATGACCTCAAACAAGGAAATATCCCCCAGGTCAGATTGCACATAAAAGCGAAGTTCATCATCCGCATACACTATGCCCGGAACTGGAAGCGCTTTGTCTGTGAAATGACGTGTGAATTCAATAAAGGCATTATTCTCCGGAACATTGTTTGGATTATACGTAAGAATGTAGGAGCTGCCCTCGTGGGTGAAGCGAAAATATTGTCTGTTGCTGCCGGCCTGCTGCAAAGACTCAAGAGAAATATTGTGGTTGGGCTGCCATTTGTTGAGCGAATCCAGTATCTGTTGAAAGGCTTCCTGCATAGGCCACAAAGTTATCTTTTATTCTGAAGGTAAAAAAGCGGCAGCGTATCTTTGCCGCATGCTCAAGAAATCGATGGATGAACTGCAGCGCCTCAATCGGGAGGAATTCAGGGAAGCTGAAAAATTTCCGATTACTGTGGTACTGGAAAACGTGAGGAGCATGCACAATGTAGGCAGTGTGTTTCGAACAGCCGATGCCTTTAGGGTGGAGAAGATCTGCCTATGCGGATATACACCCAAGCCTCCGCACAGGGATATCCAGAAAACAGCATTGGGAGCCACTGAAACCGTTTGCTGGGAAGCCTGCGAAAGTGCAACCTCAACCATTCAATCCCTCAAAAATGAAGGCTATTTGACTTTTGCGGTGGAACAAACCAAAAGCAGCATCTCCCTCGAAGGCATACCCTTGTCTGGCCAACAAAAAATAGCTTTGGTTTTTGGAAATGAAGCGGAAGGGGTGAGTGAAGAGTGTATAGAAGCCTGTGGTGCGGCCATTGAGATCCCGCAATTCGGAAGCAAACACTCCTTCAATATCAGCGTTTCCGCTGGCATTGTGTTATGGGAAGTTTATAAAAAAATGCAGGCATGAAAAAATTGCGCGACTACCTGTCACTGATCAAATTCTCGCATACCATCTTTGCAATGCCTTTTGCCATTACCGGTTTTTTCATGGGCATTTTTCATTTGCAGTCTATCCGCCGATCTTTATTTCCTCAAGACCAGCATATCATCATCTCCTACTTTTCAGCAGAATACATGAAATTCATCTGGGTGATTGCCTGCATGATTTTCGCACGCTCGGCAGCTATGGCTTTCAATCGGTATCTGGACCGTGAGTTTGATGCAAAAAATCCAAGAACTGCGATCCGCGAGATCCCGAAGGGCATCATCAGTCCTTCGAGCGCACTGCGCTTCACTATTCTCAATGTAATCCTCTTCATGGGTGCTGCCTTCATGATCAACATGACCTGTTTCTGGCTTTCTCCCATTGCCTTGCTTGTCATCCTCGGTTACAGTTATACCAAGCGTTTCACAGCATTGTGCCATCTGGTATTGGGTATTGGATTGGCACTGGCTCCCACCGGTGCGTTCATTGCTGTTACTGAAACGGTGAATGCCGCGGTGATTCTGCTTTCGCTTGGGGTAATGACATGGGTAAGTGGATTTGATATCATCTATGCATTGCAGGATGAGAGTTTTGACAGTTCAATGGGACTGCGTTCGATACCGGCTGCATTGGGAAGAAAAAATGCACTGATCTTGTCAAGGGTTCTGCATATCATCAGCGCCGTCTTTGTTTTCAGCGCAGATGTTCAATTGGAATTAGGGTGGAGCGGAACGATAGGACTTGGTTTGTTCATCGGATTGCTCAACTATCAGCATAGCCTCGTGAAAGTGGATGATCTGAGCAAGGTGAACATTGCCTTCATGACCACCAATGGCATCGCGAGTTTGCTCTATGCCTTCTTTACTGTTCTTGATCTGTTTATAAAAGGATAAGATGGCAAGGATCTTAGCATTGGATTATGGGAAAAAAAGGACAGGCATTGCCGTCACTGATCCTTTGCAGATGATTGCCAGTCCTCTTGAAACGATAGACACACAATCCCTATTTGACTTTCTAAAGGATTATATCAGTAAGGAAGCGGTTGAAAAAATATTGATCGGGCTGCCGCTGAATCTTGATGGCAGTGATACAGATGTTACGGCTGCTGTCAGGCACAATATCAGAAGATTAAAGAACAGTTTCCCCGAGATAACCATTGAAACGGTAGATGAAGAATACAGTTCAAAAGAAGCTGCAAAGGCAATGGTGGAGATGGGCATGAAGAAAAAAGATCGGCAGGAAAAAGGAAATCTTGATAAGATGGCGGCTGCTTTGATGTTGAGGAAGTATTTAGACGTTAGACCTTAGACCTTAGACGTTAGACCTTAGACATTAGATGTTAGTAACTAGACTAATATCTAACAACTAAGGTCTAAGGTCTAACGTCTAAGGTCTAAGGTCTAATGTCTAAATAACAACATTTTATAGCCCGCCTTCACTCTTCCGAAAGTAATGTCATCCAGTTTCTTTTTCAGCATCTTGCGCTTAAGCAGGGAGATATGATCAATGAAAAGCTTTCCTTCGATATGATCATATTCATGCTGGATCACACGTGCATTCAAGCCTTTGAAGGTTTCCGTAAATGAATTGAATTGTTCGTCCTGATAGCTGATTGTAATCTCATCAGGTCTGCTTACATCTTCGCGGAAACCTGGAAGACTCAAGCAGCCTTCATCGCATGACCATACATGACCGGCAGTAGATGTAATGTGGGCATTGATGAAAACTTTTTTGAAACCCTTCTCGCCCGAAAATATTTTTCTCTCCTCCTCATCATAGTTCTCAAATACCTGTTCGGTATCAATGACAAATAAACGGATGGATTGATTCACTTGAGGCGCTGCAAGTCCCATACCATGCGCACGATACATGGTTTCCCACATGTTTACGATCAACTCTTCAAGTCCGGCATGATCCGGTTGAATATCTTTTCCTACTTGTCGCAATACCGGATGCCCGTATGCAGTGATGGGGAGAATCATGGAGCAAAGGTAGTAAAGTTGAGGGAGGTTGAGGGAGGTTGAGGGGGTTGAAGTAGTTGAGGGGGTTGAAGTAGCTATTTTTTCTTCAACCTCTTCAACCCCTTCAACCACTTCAACCATTGTATAATAAATCATAATACTCCGTCGCCATCCTGTTGGAATCAAACTTGAAGCGGACATCTCTCATGCCGTTCTGTACAATCTGACGCCAGGTATGGGGCGCTTCATAATACAGCGGAAGCACTTCCTCACTGAGTATTCTATATAGTTCATCCAGATCATACTGATCCTGGTCTTGCACATGCATGTTTTCATAATCCTGCGGTGGCACAACAAAGCCATTGTTGCCATGGTTGATGAATTCCACGATCCATCCGTCGTTAGTGGAAACATTTACGGCTCCATTCATCGCAGCAGTCATACCACTGGTACCGGATGCTTCTCGGGGAACACGCGGGTTATTTAACCATACATCTGCAGCCTGCTTCAGCCTCTTGCTCAATCCGAGTTCATAACCGGTGCATACAGCCATGTTCTTATAGGCCTTGCTCACATGTACCAGATGATTGAATTCTGAAATGGCCGGATAGTCAACCGGATAAGGCTTTCCAGCCCATATGAATTGCACAGGGTACTTGGAATTGTTGAGCAGCGCCTCAAATCTTGCACGATCTCTGGTGAGAAGATCCGCACGTTTGTAACCTGCAAAACGACGAGCCCAAACGATGGTAAATACATCAGGATCAAGCAACTTACCGGTCTGGTCTGCCACGAGGTCGAATGCTCTTTTCTTGAGGTAACGCTTGCGGTCGATGAATCTTTCATCATTGGACTCATCCATCGCAAAATACAATTGCTTGTCTGCCCAATAACGCCAGTTCTGTGAGTTGGTGATATGGATGATAGGACAAACACCATCGTGCTTGTTCCACATTTTGCGACTGACATGTCCGTGCAGTTCAGAGACCGCATTGGACAGCCTGGCAAATCGCAGTGCAACGAGGGAGTGATTGAACTGATCGTCGTGTAAACCGGTAATTTCTCTTACCTTCTCCATTGGCATGCCACAGAAATAAGACATTTTCTGACACAGGAAAATATCGTGCTTTTCATTCCCTGCTTCTTCCGGAGTATGGGTAGTGAAAACGAGTTGTTTTTTGAGTGCGTCCAGATCACCTCCGTTCTTGTTTAATAAATAAAATGCGGAAGAAATGGCATGTGCTTCATTGAGATGATATACTTCAGGAGCAAAGCCCAACTCATCTATCAGCTTGGCACCGCCAACACCCAGCAATATGAACTGGGCCACTTTGGTAGCAACATTGGCATCGTAAAGACGATGTGTGATGGTCTGAGATACATAATCATTTTCTGGCAGATCAGTACTCAACAGGAACAGAGGCGCACTCTTGAACGTTTCGGGATTGAGATAAAAAGCCTTGACCCAGACCGGAGCATCATGGATCATGATCTGAAACTTGATACCGGTATCTTCCAGGAAATTATAGATCTTCTCATTCCATTGTACCTGCAGTGTCTGGTCCTGATTGCGCGCCTGGTCATAATACCCATATTTCCAAAGGATACCGATACCAATCAGGTTCTGGCGAAGTTCAAATGCACTTCTCAGATGGGAACCAGAGAGAAAACCAAGTCCCCCACTGTATATTTTCAAAGGCTGATGGATGGCAAACTCCATAGAGAAATAGGCCACCTTTTTGGAAAATCTTGAATCTATAGTGAACGGAACATTGTACTGCCTGAACTGGGTCATTGCAAAAAAACTGTTTAATGAGACTGCAAGATAACCCTTTTTGGATGAAAAGGGAGGGTTATTGTGTTGATTTTACACATACATGTCGGACCTTAGACGTTAGACCTTAGACTTTAGGGGGATTTTCATTACTTTGCCCATAATGAGCATGAGATTATTGATATGGCGTCGGTTATTCAGTGAGATATGGGGCAAAACATTTGTTTCACCTAACATCTACCATCTAATTCCTATCGTCTATTTGTTCCTCCTCTCCTGCTCCTCTACCCCCAAAGACATCAATACAGACGAATCGGTAGAAACCATTGATTTCATCAATGCATTTCCAGCCAAAGAACTGCCCATTCAGTTCCAGCAAAAGGATCTGAGTAAAAAGGAATCAGACAGCTTTTATGTGAAATCTGCCGTCGTTTCAAAATTCGTTCCCGACAGTATTTTCAAAACCACTTTCGGCAAAACCAAAGACATCCGCTTTTACAGAAAAGGGCGTTACAAAGCTGAAGAAACCGAAGAGACCTATCTATTTCTTTCTGCAGAAAAGAAGGGCAAGAAGTTGGTTTATGTGATCTGTTTCGACAAAGAAAATATTTTCAAAGCCGCTATGCCATTGGTTGAAAAAACCAGTGATGATCGCGTGAGTTTGGAGGGTATGCTGGATAAGAGGTTGACCATCATCAAACTGAGAAACAGAAATACAGGTGAAGGACAATCATTCTACAACAAAAGTGCTTATGTATATAATACAGAAGGTTTGTTTACATTGATCCTTACAGAAAGCAATGAGCCGGTTGAAGAAAAAACTGTTTACAACCCCATTGATACACTTTCCAGAAAAGATCCTCTCAGTGGTGATTACAAAATTGACAAGAAGAATTTTGTTTCCATTCGGGATGGAGGCAAGCCAGGAAAACTTTTGTTTTTTATCAATATTGAAAAATCAGGCAACAGCTGTGATGGCAGCCTGAGAGGTGATATGAGCCAGATAAGACCCAGGGTATTTCAGTACAACAAAGCTGATGATCATTGTATACTGGAATTCAGCTTTTCAGGAAAATCACTTCAGGTTAAAGAACTGGAAGCCTGCGGTAACCATCGTGGTGTAAGATGCAGTTTTGATGGGAGGTTCAGGAAATAAGGCTTAGTCAAGTATCACTCCTTGCAAAATATCTTCAAAATTCTCTCTCCTTCGGATCAGTTTCATTTCTCCGTTGCTTACCATGACTTCAGCAGGACGAGCACGGGAATTGAATCGACTGCTCATCTCAAAGCCGTAAGCACCGGCATTGTTGAATAATAAAATATCATTCGGTCTGACTTCTGAGAGTTCGCGATCCCAGGCGAAAGTATCGGTTTCGCAGATATTGCCCACAACGTTGTAGGTCTGCGTAAGGCCAGTTGGATTTGAGATGTTCTCGATCTTATGATAGGCATCGTAAAACATCGGCCTGATCAGATGATTGAAACCACTGTTCACACCAACGAAGGTGCGAGTGGGTCCCTGTTTGATTACATTGGCCTTCACCAGAAAATAACCGCACTGGCTTACCAAAAACTTTCCAGGCTCAAACCAAATCTGCAGTTTCTTACCGGTCTCATTTGCAAATGCGTTCATGGTGCTGGCAAGACGCTCACCCAATGCAACCATATCAGTTCCTGCTTCATCAGGTTTATACGGCACTTTGAATCCGCCACCCAAATCGATGATGCTCAGTTCAGGAAAGAATTTTGTCAGCTCCAGTATAGATTTCATTCCTTTTTCAAACACCTCTATATCCTTGATCTCACTGCCGGTGTGGATGTGCAATCCTTTGATGTGAACATTGGTTTGGTTGACAACCTCCACGATCTTTTCAACCTGATCAATAGAAATGCCGAATTTGGAATCAACATGACCGGTTGAGATCTTGAGATTACCTCCCGCCATGATATGCGGATTAATGCGAACGATGACGGGATAATCATGACCAAAATGCTTGCCGAAGGCTTCCAGCATAGACAGGTTATCGATGTTGATGTTCACTTTTAGCTGGGTCGCTTCCAGATATTCATCCATACCAACCCCGTTGGGTGTGAAGATGATCTTCTGGGGATCGAAACCCGCATGCAGTGCCAGTTTCACTTCATTGATGCTTACACAATCAATTCCGGAACCTTGCTGTTGCAGGACCCTCAGGATGTTCACATTGGTAAGTGCCTTACAGGCATAGAAGATACTCACATCGGAACGATGAAAGGAAGACTTCAGCTGATTGTATTGATAAATGATGCGATCCGCATCGTACACATAGAGTGGCGTTCCAAATTCGGCAGCCGCCTTCAGCAACAATTCATTGGAAAGTATTGGAGCCATAATGATTGGGTTTATGGCTAAGCTTCTTCAAAATTTTCTGCATTCCCCTCGTTCCCCGTCCCTTGTCCCTCTTCACTTGTCCCTTCTCCCCCGTCCCTTGTACCCTGTCCCTGGCTGTTCCCCTCCACTTCAAAATGCTCTGCATTTACCAGCGTCGGCATCACCATTTGTTCAGCCAGCACTTCCGAAATTTTGGGCAACTCATCGGCAGAATTGATTCCGAAATAATCCATGAATTGACGGGAAGTAGCGTAAACAAGCGGCTTGCCTACCATATTCTCATTTCGTCCGGAAATGACCACCAGTTCTTTCTCCAGGAGTTTCTGAATGGAGTAATCGCAATTCACACCACGGATGGCTTCGATCTCTGATTTGGTGATGGGTTGTTTATACGCAATGATAGCCAGGGTTTCAAGAGCAGCATTGGAGAGTCTCTTGAGAAATTTATCCCCGTTTAGCTGAGCAATGGTCTGGTGGTAATCTTTCTTGGTAAGGAATTGCCATCCTCCACCGCTTTCACGCAATTCAAAGGGATAGAACTCTGAAGTGTATTTCTCCCTAATTCCGTCTATGGATGTTTCAACTTGATCTATGATGATCTTATCATCCATGAACCCAAAGGCCTGGTTGACCAGTTCAACAATCTCCAGTGCCGACAACGGTTTCTCACTGGCGAAGATCAAAGCTTCTACGTGGTTGATGAGGTTGGCTATTTCCATTGTTGGGTCTCTTATCCCTGCAGGGCAGCTGCACCACTCACGATCTCAGTAAGTTCGGTGGTGATGGCGGCCTGACGGGCTCGGTTATAGGAGATCTTAAGTGATTTCAGCAGTTCGTTGGCGTTTTCAGATGCCTTGTCCATGGCTGTCATACGGGCACCATGTTCGGAAGCATTACCATCCAGAACAGCCTTGTAGAGTTGGGTATTGAGGATCTTGGGCATCAGTTCAGCAATCAGCTGGTCTTGGTGAGGCTCGAAGATAAAGTCTGCTTTTTTGCTTTTCCCTTTCACAGGTTCGTTTTTAGGGATGGGCAGGAATTGTTCTGCAACAAAAACCTGTGAGGCAGCATTTTTGAATTCGCTGTAAACGATTTCCACAGCATCAAATTCTTTTTGCTGATAAGCCTGAACAGCGGCCTGGGCGCAGGCTTGAACCCCTTCGAAGGAAAGCTGCAGGAATGTATCCCTGAAGCGGGTATCTACATGGAAACCTCTTTTCTGGAAGAATTCAGCACCTTTTTTACCGATGGCCCAGATGGTCAGGTTGCCTGCATTTTTGACTTCAGTATATCTCTCATTGATGGCAGTCAGTGCCATTTTCTGAATGTTTGCATTATAGGCCCCGCAAAGTCCGCGGTCGCTGGTGATGACGATCAGCAAGGCTTTTTTCACGGGTCTTGCTTCAGCCAGTGAAATGGAGGCTCCACCATCCACATTGCTTACGATATTGCTCAACATTTCCTGGAGCTTGGAAGCGTAGGGGCGCATCTGCAGGATGGCATCCTGAGCACGGCGCAACTTGGCTGCACTCACCATCTTCATCGCCTTGGTGATTTGCTGGGTGGATTGGACACTTTTGATCCGGTTTCTGACTTCTTTTAACTGGCCTGCCATGGAGTGTTCGAATTTGGCGCGAAGGTAGGAAAAAGACGTTAGACGTTAGACGTTAGACCTTAGAATTAGGGGGAAAAAGTCATTTTTCAAGGCGGATTTGTACATGTATCAGTAAAGATTCAGTTTTTATTTTGAGAATGGATAAAATAAAAACATACCATGACCTTATAATCTGGAGAAAGAGCATGGACCTGGCCAGGCACTGTTATCTGTTGACGAAAAGTTTTCCGGTGGATGAAAGATTTGGCCTGGTTTCGCAAATCAATCGATCCGTTGTTTCAGTTGCCAGTAATATCGCTGAAGGATTTGGCAGGAAATCTCCGGAAGAATTCAGGAGATTTTTAAAGATCACGCTTGGCTCTCTTTACGAGTTCAAGACACAAATTGAACTATCAAAAGACCTCGGATTTCTTAAAGCCGAAGAATATGTATTCATGAACGAATTGTCTGATGAAATCGGAAAGATGATCAACACCATCCTAAAAAGACCCCAAGTCTAATATCTAATGTCTAACGTCTAAAGTCTAGCGTCTAAAGTCTAACCAAAAAAAGCCCCCGCCGTGAAGCGGGAGCTTTTCATCCACTAGAATGGTTAATTGATTCTAATCGACTGGCTTAGGTTGGAAAACCCTGGCCTCTTAGTGTTGGACAACTATCCTTTGGATGGATTGCTCTCCAGTTTCAGGGTACATCAGTTTTATCTGATAGATACCAGATTGAGGAAGATTGAGTCGTAAATTTGAATCCAATATGTTGTTGTACTGGTTGATGACGCGACCGGATTGATCGAGGATCTGTACATTCATTTTCTTACCGTCGTTGGTTCTGCTGATGGTCACCGCACCATTGCTGGGGTTAGGATAGACAGATACCACTGACTGACCATTGAGTTTCACCATTCTCACATCGCTGATGGTTTGTTTGCCATCAATGTCTTCCTGTACCAGTCTGTACATATTCACACCCATAGGGGCATTCATGTCTTTGAAGCTGTAGGCAAGGTTCAGTTGGCTGTTTCCACGATCTGCTTTAGAGGCTACGAACCCGATGGCGTTGAATTTGCTTTCACCTTCAGCCTTGCGCTCGATACGGAAGCCCTTGTTATTGATCTCAGAGGCAGTTAACCAAGCCAGGTTCACTTTGTTATCAGTGGTTGCCTTGGCGGTGAAAGAAGAGAGCGTTACGGGGAGGGCTTGTTGGGAGTAATTATATATATAAACCACACCACCGGCTCCATTAGCTCCTCCTGATCCACCTCCTCCATAGTTTGAACCTTCATTAGCTGTGCTTCCACCATTCCCTCCTTTACCAAAGCCAGTTCCACCGCCACTGTATGTTCCCGAAGACCCGGAGCCGGTTACTGAGCCATTTGCGCCATTTGTTCCACCAACTTTACCTGCCTCGCCACCTCCACCAAAACGATCATTAGCTGTTTGTGCTGTATTGAAACCACCATTACCATTCCCTCCATTGCCTGCAACATAATCTGCTGATTGAATAACTGAGGTATATGGGTTAGCTGGTGTAACTCCACCAGCGCCTGGTCCATCAGCAGTTTGTGCATCACCGCCATTACCACCAATAGCTTGTAGGGTATATGTTACAGAATTCGAAACAAAAGAAATAGTTGTGTTACCACCACGTCCCCTATTTGTACCAACAACACCACCTTGACCCACAGTGATTGTTAGACGTCTATTTGTCATATTTGTTAGCAAATTTTCTGATATAACAAAATCCAAAAAAGAGCCGCCACCACCTGCCTGCACTCCGATATTTGATCCTGATACAGCAGAGCCAGCTCCTCCACCTGCCCACATTCTTATACGGACTAGCCTGACTGCGCCTGTTGAACTTGAATTCGGAATGTCATATGTTGTTCCCGTGGTAAAAGAAGCAATAGGAATAGAATTATCAGGCCTTATTGCAGCCTGAAATGGTTGAGAGAACAAATTGTTTGCTAACAGAATAGCTGTAGCAGTTAGAAAAATCAAATGTTTCATAAATCATTTTTTGTAGGATGAAAAAATGATTTTTCAAAAAGGAGTGAGATGGATTTTGGGAAATTCAGGAGGAGTGGATTCGGGTACGTGTTACTACGTAAACAGATTACGTATTCAACGATAGGACAACAAACCTAATGAGCAGTTTTTTGAAATGCAAGAAATTGGCAAAAAAAATTCAAAAAAAAATCATTTCTATAAAATAAAATATTGAAATCCAACACTTTGTGATATAAATAAATTTTAACTTTTTTTTCTTAATTTCATAGTTCAACCCCAAATTTCTGCCCTTTATGAAAAAAATATCCCCCCGCACGGAACTCCTGGCCGGATTGATGCAAGCCATCAACACATCCATCAGCAACTCTGATGTACAGACTACTTCCAAAGAACAAAAGCAAGCCAACAGAAGATCCTTTCTGTCCAACGCCGCCAAACTGGCCGCCGGCACCGCTATGCTTCCCATCCTTGACAGCTGTACCAAAGCATCGGATTCCCTCTTCCTGGAAAACAGGATTGAACTGGAACAAAGTGCCAATAATCGAACCACATTACCCCGCATCGCCATTATCGGGGGTGGTATTGCCGGACTGCATGCAGCCTATACATTAAAGAATGCAGGATTCACCTCTACGGTCTATGAGGCTGCCAATCGCATTGGCGGACGTATGTTCACCGGAAGAAACCTCATGGGACAAGGCCTGTACACCGAACTGGGCGGTGAGTTCATCGACAGCATCCACACGGATATGCTGAACCTGGCCAAAACATTCGGACTGGAACTGCTGGATACCAAACTTCCCAATAACTCAACCCTGAGCAGTCAGGCCTACTTCTTCAATGGAAGACATTATTCAGAACAAGAGGTAATCGATGCCTTTACCCCCTTTGTTCCAAAGATCAAGGCAGATCAACAGGGTATGTCGGCCCTGATAACTGCTGATACCCATTCCGATTTTGATAAGATGCTCGACAACATGAGCATGGCTCAATATTTCGACCGCATAGGACTCAACGGATGGCTCAGAAACCTCCTCGACGTTGCCTATGTAACCGAATTCGGTCAGCCCATAGATCAGCAAACCGCCCTCAACTTCCTCTGGATGATCAGTCCGAAGGTGACCGACGGCAGCTTCGAAATCTTCGGCTATTCCGATGAACGTTACAAAATCAAAGGTGGTAACGACCAGATCATCACCAAATTGGCGGAATCCATAAAGGGACAAGTGCAGACCGCTCATGAGCTGACCTCCATCAGCCAGAACAGCGATGGCAGCCAGTCGCTTAACTTCAAAACAGCGACCGGCAATAAAATTGTCGTAGCCGATTATGTACTCATCACCATACCCTTTACGCTATTGAGAAATGTATCGGTATCTCCGGCATGGCCCGACTGGAAACGCAAAGCCATTTTCGATCTTGGCTACGGAAACAACAGCAAATTGTTTATCGGATTTAAAAACAGATACTGGAATAAACTGGGATATGCCGGATATTATTTCACGGACAACATGCTGCAAAGCGGATGGGACAACAGTGAACTGCAAGCCCCCGTTGAAGGAGGACTCACCATTTATTCTGGCGGACAGCAAGCATTGAATGTTGGTAACGGATCAACATCTTTACAAGTTTCCCAACACCTTCCTCTGCTGGAAAAAATGTATCCCGGCGCCAATTCCAATCTGAATGGCAAAGCAGAAAGATTTATATGGCCTACCTACAAATGGTCCAAATGCAGTTATACTTGTTTCAAGCCCGGTCAGTATACCACCATCGCCGGCAATGAGATCAAACCCGTCAATAATATCTACTTCGCAGGGGAACACTGCTCCTACGATTATCAAGGCTACATGAATGGTGGCGCAGAAACAGGAAGAAGAGCAGCCGAGGCGATTATCAGGAAGGTGAAGTTGGGGTGAGGGCAGATGGCAGATTTATTAATTATTCTGTAAATTTTTTCAGGACAAGTCAAAAAAACTCCCCTCCTGGCCAGGAGGGGTGCCGAAACCGATGAGCGTAGCGAATCGGATGAGCCTGCCTGCCGGCAGGCAGGGCGGGGTGGTAGATTTGAATCAACCCTGAAAATTATTTTCTACCACCCCGTCTCCAGACCCTCTGCGGCTTTGCCGCATCGGTCTGGATCCACCCCTCCTGGCCAGGAGGGGAATTGTTAAGGTATCAAATCAATCGTTTAAATCAATTGTGACATTCACCCATTCAGGATCAAAACTCGCATTGAATTTCTTGTAAAAATTGATCGCAGGCTCATTCCAGTCGAGTACCTGCCAGGTAATCCTTTTGAATCCCTTTTCTTTAGCCTCTTCGATCAACCGATCCATCAGCATTTTACCGATTCCCCTACCGCGCATGGCTTCTGTTACAATTATATCTTCAAGGTACATGACCTGTCCCTTCCAGGTGGAGTAGCGGATGTAGTAAAGGGCGAAAGCGACTACATGCGTTGAAGGGGTTGAAGAGGTTGAAGGAGTTGAAGAAACTACATCTTTCGCTTCAACTACAAACGCCCACCAAACCGGCTTCTCTCCAAACCCGCTTTCTTCAAAATGCAGGGGATCCACGGTTACTTCCTGCGGTGCTTTTTCGTACTCCGCCAGCTCACGTATGAGGTTCAGCATGGCGGAGCAATCTTCTTTGGTGGCTCTTCTGATATTCATGGTTGAAGGAGTTGAAGGGGTTGAGGAAGTTGAAGGAGGTTGAAGGAGTTGAAGGGGTTGAGGAAGTTGAAGGAGGTTGAAGAATTTGAAGGAGTTGAAGAATAACTTAAACCTCTTCAACCCCTTCAACCTCTTCAACTACCCTAAGGCCTGTGAAAAATCCTCAAGGATATCCTCTATATTCTCCATCCCTACACTCAAACGAATCAACCCATCGGTGATCCCATAGGCCAATCGGTTCTCGCGGGGAACTGAGCTATGGGACATCGATGCAGGATGAGATAACAATGTATCACAGGTGCCCAATGAAACCGTTCTGGTGCAGAGTTGCAACTTGTTCATGAATTTCACTCCTGCTTCAAACCCGCCCTTCAATTCAAAACTCATCATGGCACCGGGATGCTTCATCTGCTTATTTGAAACAGCATGATCGGGATGCTGAGGCAATCCATTGTAATTCACTTTCGCAATCGCGCTATGTGTGTTCAAAAAATTCGCCACCTGCATCGCATTCTCACAATGTCTTTGCATGCGCACCTCCAATGTTTTCATGCCATTCACCAACAGAAAAGCATCAAAAGGATTGCTGTTGCCACCCAATAAACGATGTGTTTTTGTAGCCCTGGTCTTCATGAACTCGATATCTCTTCCTACCAGCACACCACCGATGGCTGTTCCATGTCCGTTCAAAAACTTGGTAGTGGAATGGATCACAAAATCAATACCCTGACGAAACGGCTGCTGCAAATAAGGTGTGGCAAATGTATTGTCGCATGCCGTGATCTTGCCGTATTTTTTCGCCAGATCAGAAAGAGATTTCAGATCAACACACTGTAATGTAGGATTGGCGGGGGTTTCCAGATATATCATCCGAATCGCCGGATCCTCTTTCAAACATTTTTCTGCCAATTCCAGATCCCTCAGATCCACGATGATGTGCTCCAATTCCAGCGGATCAAGGAGAGAACGCATGTAGTCCTGTGTTCCGCTGTAAAGAGAATAATGTGTCAGGATCTTATCCCCTTTCTTCAAAGTAGCGATGAACAGGGAACTGATGGCTGCCATACCGGAAGCATGCAATATGGCCATCGCTTCTAATGGCTTCCCATTCTCTTCAATGCCAAAAGTTTCCATGGCAGCGATCTTGGCTTCCGCCTCACTCATGGTGGGGTTACCCCAACGGGAATAAATATATCCCTTCTCCTCACCCGAAAATCTCCTGCTTCCCTGCTCCGCTTCATCATACACATAAGTGGATGAGGCATAGATGGGCGTGAGATGTGCATACATGGGATCCTGGACATGTCCCGCATGTATTACCAATGATCCGAAGCCTTTATAGTTATGTGACATATTGAAGGTTGAGGGAAGTTGAGGGAGATTGAAGGAGTTGAAGGAGTTGAAGGAGTTGAAGGAGTTGAAGGAGTTGAAGGAGTTGAAGGGGTTGAGTAAAAGCTTAAACCTCTTCAACCCCTTCAACCTCCTCAACTCATTAGATAAACCACTTCACCCAAGTCGCACCCCAGGTAAATCCACCGCCGAATGCCGCCAACACGATATTGTCGCCTTTCTTCATCAGATGCTGATAATCCCACAAACAAAGCGGAATGGTTGCCGCTGTTGTATTTCCATATCTCTGGATGTTCAACAATACCTTATCGTCAGACAATCCCATTCTTCTCGCTGTAGCATCAATGATGCGTTTATTGGCCTGATGCGGAACCAGATAGGCAATATCATCAGCCGTCAGATTGTTGCGCTGTATCAATTCATAACTGACATCCGCCATTCCGGTAACCGCAAATTTGAATACAGGCTGTCCATCCTGGAAAATATAATGCCATTTATTGGCCAGTGTTTTTTCTGAAGGAGGATTCAAAGAACCGCCGCCCTTCATGTTCAGGTACTTTCCACCACTCCCATCACTCTTGAGTATGCTGTCGAGCACCCCATATCCTTCATGATTGGGTTCCAGCAAAACTGCACCGGCACCGTCACCAAACAGGATGCAGGTGGTTCTGTCGGTATAGTCGGTTATGGAACTCATTTTATCGGCACCCACAACAACCACCTTCTTATAACGGCCGCTTTCAATCAGCGAAGTACCCATGGTGAGTCCGTATAGAAAACCGGAACAGGCAGCCAGCATGTCAAAACCAAATGCATTTTTGATACCCAGCTTATCGCATGCCACATTTGCTGTACTCGGAAAGAACATATCAGGGGTTATGGTAGCCACAATAAGACACTCAATCTCATTGGGATCTATCCCTCTGCGTTTACAGAGATCCTGAACGGCAGGAACAACCAGGTCAGAAGTAGCCTTGCCTTCACCTCTCAGGATATGTCTTTCTTCAATACCCGTGCGGGTTTTGATCCATTCGTCATTGGTATCTACCATCTTCTCAAAATCCGCATTGGTGAGCTTGTCCTCCGGAACATATCCTCCCACGGCGGTAATGGCTGCTGTTATTTTATGGGTTGGGGTCATATGGGGGGCAAAGTTAATGAATTAGACGTTAGACCTTAGACCTTAGACCTTAGACCTTAGACATTAGACATTAGACCTTAGGCACTAGATTGAAGAAAGTGGATAAAAAATCCAACTAACATCTAACGTCTAAGGTCTAAGGTCTAATGTCTAACGTCTAAAGATAAAAAATCTTAACTTTACAAGACTATGATCGCGTCGCTGACTGGCAACTTTACGGTAAAAACCCCTTCCTTCTTACATATTGATGTACAGGGAGTTGGGTATGAAGTGCAGATCAGTCTGAACACCTATTCAGCAGTTCAAAGCCTGGATAAAGGAACGCTGCATACCCACCTTCAGATCAAGGAGGATGCTCATACCCTTTTTGGTTTTGCCGAGAAGTCTGAAAAAGATCTTTTTCTGCAACTGATCAGTGTGAATGGAGTGGGTGCGGGAACGGCTCGGATGATGCTTTCCTCCATGAAACCAGCAGAACTGCGCTCAGCCATTGCTTCCGGAAATACAGGAGCCCTGGAGAAGATAAAAGGCATCGGCCGCAAGTCGGCCGAAAGAATTATCCTTGAGCTCCGGGAAAAAATGGTAAAAGCGGGCGTTGAAAGCACTTCTACAGGCTTCAAACACAATACTTTAGAGAATGATGCGTTAAATGCACTGATGGCCCTCGGCATTCCCCGGAATACCGCTGAAACCGCCCTCAAAAAAACCAGAACCCAATCTCCTGAAGATAACAGCCTTGAATCCCTCATCAAAAAATCCCTTCAGTTTATTTGAGAAGAACTCTACTCCAACAAAGAGAAACCACATCTTGTACAAGTTATCCTTTACGATAACCTTTCTGTTAGGACTGCACCTGTGCAGTCCCATGACCTCTTTTTCCCAGACGAACCCTGGAAAGGGGGACTCACTTCGTTTTCCCCTTCAAGACCGCCGAGGAGATAAAATATCCCAGTCAAAACGCAATCCATTTGACCTCAGAGATCCTTCGAACTTTTCAGACTCTGTGAGCTATGATCCGAAGACAAAACAGTATTATATCTACGAAAAGATAGGCAATAAGTACTTCAGAAAGCCCACCAGCCTTTCGTTTGATGAGTACCTGCGCATCAGCTCCAGAAAAGCTGAACAGGATTATTTCCAAAAAAGAGCCAACACATCAAGCCTTCTGAACAGAAAACTGGTCAAACCCAAACTGAACATGGGTGAAGATCTCTTCAATCGACTGTTTGGTACCGGCAAGATCGACATTCGTCCTCAAGGAGAAGTCAACGTTACTGCCGGCTATCAGGGGCAAAACATCAAAAACCCTACGCTCCCGGAAAGGGCAAGGAGAAATGGAGGCTTGGATTTTGACATGGCCGCCAACCTCAATGTGGTGGGCAACATTGGCGACAAAATGAAGTTCCCGATCAGCTACAATACCCTTTCAACTTTTGATTTTGAAAACCAATTGAAGCTTGATTATACAGGCGGCGCAGACGATATTTTCAAGAAGATCGAAGTGGGCAATACCTCATTTGCCACCAAAGGAACCCTGATTCCGGGAGCCCAGCAACTTTTCGGTATTAAAACCACAATGCAGTTCGGTAAGCTGATGATATCCTCTGTTTTTGCCAGTCAGCGCTCTCAGAGACAATCCACTGGTTTCAAGGGTGGCTCAAGCAATACTCCTTTCGAGATCAAGGCGGATGAATACGAAGAGAACAGGCACTTTCTTCTGGCACACAAATTCAGGCAGGATTATAACAAGGCGATGAAAAATCTGCCGATCATCAATTCACAGGTTCAATTGCTGAGACTGGAAGTGTGGGTCACCAACAGAACAGGAATTGCAACCAATGCGCGTGATGTGGTAGGACTGATGGATCTTGGCGAGTCCAATCCCTACCAGAAACCACCCGTAATCAATGCCAATCCAAGTGCTGTTTTCCCTTCAAATGGTGCCAATGATCTCTACAGCAAGATCGTCAGCAATCCCGGCAGCAGATCACCATCACAAATAGTCAACTACCTCAAGGGGATTGGGCTTGAACCCGTCAGGGACTTTGAAAAAACCTTTGCCAGAAAGCTCGACACTACACAATACTATTTCAATCGTCAGCTCGGATTCATCTCCCTCAATGTTTCGTTACAGGCAGATGAAGTTTTGGGTGTAGCCTATCAGTATACACTCAATGGAAAAGTATACCAGGTAGGTGAGTTTGCCCAGGATGTGCCGGTGGACACCTCCAATGGTGTGCAGAAAGTTCTTTTCCTGAAACTCCTCAAGGCAACTTCCCAAAGAACATCATTGCCCATGTGGGATCTGATGATGAAAAATGTTTATCCGGTTGGTTCCGGTCAGCTTGAAAGACAGGATTTTCAATTCAATGTTCTTTATCAGGAGCCTGGCGGTGGGGAGAAAAGATATTTACCCGAAGGTGACCAGGCCGGAGTTCCATTGTTAACACTGCTCAATCTGGACCGACTCAACAACCAAAATGATCCTCAACCGGATGGAGTATTTGATTTTGTGGAGGGATTTACAGTCAATTCTTATCAGAGCCGCATCATATTCCCTATCCTGGAACCATTCGGGCATGATCTTGACCAAATTTTTACTACTGATCCAACACTGAGGGAGAAGTATTTATTCTATCCGTTGTATGATACCATTAGAGCAATCGCACAGACCTATGCCAACTTGAACCGCTTTGTCATGAAAGGCAGTTCTAAATCGGCCGGTGGTGCCAGTGGTGAGATCTCCCTGAATGCATTCAATATTCCACAAGGATCCGTAACGGTTACAGCAGGCGGACAGGTACTGGTTGAAAATGTGGATTATACCATCGACTACATGTCAGGCACCCTTCGGGTCATCAACAATGCCATCGTAAACTCCGGACTGCCGGTAAATGTTCAGTTTGAAAACAATGCCACCTTTGGTGTACAACAGCGAACCTATTTGGGGGCACGGTGGGATTATCTGTTCAATGATAAACTCTCTGTTGGCGGTACAATGGTAAGACTCAGTGAGCGACCATTTTTTACCAAAATGGAATACGGATCTGATCCGATCCGAAACACCATGTCCGGCATCGATATCAATTATAACAGCGAACTTCCCAGACTCAACAAATGGCTGAGCAAGCTCCCGTTCTATGAGGCGTCCAGCCCATCCAATATAAATTTCGCCGCTGAAGCTGCGAAGATGACTCCTGGTCATGCTCCACAGATTGGAAGAGGAGCGGATGGCCTGATCTACCTCGACGATTTTGAAGGAACAAAATCTGCGATTGATCTGCGTTTCCCTATTGTAGGATGGACATTGGCCTCTACCCCATTTGGTGCAACAGATCGATTCGGCAACCTTATGTTTCCGGAAGCCAGTGCTTTTGATAATCTTGATTATGGAAAGAACCGCGCCAAGCTGGCATGGTATAACATCGAACCCATACTTCAGGAAAAAAGAAATTTCAACAATCCACTGAGAGGAGATGCTGCTCAACTTTCAGATCCGAGGGTGAGAAGTGTTGGACAACAGGAAATCTTCCCCAGGCGGACACCTGATTTCGGTCAGAGTCAGCTGGTAACCTTTGACCTTGCGTACTACCCAAAAGAAAGAGGACCCTATAATTACGATGCTTTGAATATTGAAAGCAATGGTCTTCTTAAAAATCCAAATAAGCGCTGGGGGGGTATCATGCGCGGCATCGATCAGACCGATTTTGAAACGGCAAACATTGAATTCGTTGAATTCTGGATCCTTGATCCCTTCATAAAAGGAACCAACCCCGCTGGAGGTTCTCTGTATCTGAATCTGGGTAATATTTCTGAAGACATCCTGAAAGACTCGAGAAGATTCTACGAGAATGGTCTTCCTACCCCAACTATTCCTTCTGCAACCACAACGTCCACCTGGGGCAAGATGCCCATCAACCCTATTCAGATCACACAGGGATTCAGCAATGATCCTGCCGACAGACCTTATCAGGATGTGGGGCTGGATGGGATCAATGACAGTGCTGAAACCAGACTCCGATCTTCCTATTTGAGTGAACTGGCATCAAGATATGGTCTTACATCCAAAGCGTATCAGGATGCAAGCAAGGATCCTTCGACTGATAATTTTAAATATTACAGGGACGAAAGTTTTGATAAAGCCAATGCTTCTATTCTTACCCGTTATAAAAATTTCAACAGCCCTGAAGGTAACTCCCCCGTTGCCAGAGCCGGAGCAAATTTTGCTTCTGCATTTACTTTGTATCCAGATGGTGAAGATTTGAATCGCGACAATACTCTAAATGAAGCGGAGGAATACTTTCAATATAGAGTAGATCTCAGGCCCTCAGGTGATCCCGTCATGCAGGTGGGGCAGAACTTCATCACTGATAAAAAAAGAGTAAGTGTTGTACTGGCCGATGGCAGTAAGGAAGATCAAATCTGGTATCAGTTCAGGGTTCCCATCACAGCCTATCAAAGCAAAGTGGGAGAAATACCGGATTTCAAATCCATCCGTTTCTTCAGAATGTTCCTTACAGACTTCCCAGATTCAGTTGTGTTGCGCTTTGCAAAAATTGAATTGGTGCGCAATAACTGGAGAAGGTTTGCATATGAATTGGATACTGTAGGAAACTACAAACCTGTTGACCTGACAAATGGTCCAACCAAGTTCAATGTTACCGCAGTCAATATTGAGGAAAACGACAAGCGTGACCCCATTCCATACCGAACGCCACCTGGTATCGAACGTGTTCAGACACTCAGCAATGGCGGGATCAACATCCTCCAGAATGAGCAGGCACTCAGCATGAATCTGATCAATCTGCGGGAAGGTGAATCCAGGGCTGTGTTCAAAGGCTTCAATCACGATCTACGACAATACAAGAAAGTTTCCATGTTCATTCATGCTGAGAGCCTGAGAGAATACGCAAAACTTAGGGATGGTGAAGTCTATGCTGTCGTTAGAATTGGAAATGATTATATCAATAATTTTTATGAGATCAAGTTCCCACTGAAGATGACGCCCTTCGGAACTACTGATGAAAAAATAATCTGGCCGGCAGAGAACGAATTGAACTTTGATCTGCTGGAACTGATCAGGTTGAAGAATGAAAGGAACTTGAATACCACCAATCTCACATCGATCTATCGCAAAAAAATCAACGGGAAATATTTTTCAATTGTAGGCAATCCCAATCTGGGTGAGGTGAAAGGTATTCTTGTGGGCGTTGAAAACCCCAAGGATCCTGCGGGTGGCAGAGAAGTGAATGTGGAAGTATGGATCAATGAACTCAGACTATCCGGCTTGGATGAAAAAGGCGGATGGGCAGCAGTAGGGCAAATGAATATGCAACTTTCTGACCTGGGCAGCATTTCCATGTCAGCCAATATTCATACAGTAGGATTCGGTCAACTTGAACAAAGGGTAAACGACAGATACCGCGATGATCTCAAGCAATTTGACATATCAGCCAATGTACAGTTGGGCAAATTATTGCCGAAACAGATTGGACTGGAGATTCCTTTCTTTGCCAATCTCTCAAGAATCATCAGCTCTCCTCAGTACGATCCTTTTGACAAGGATATAACCCTGAAAGACAAACTGAATCTATTCAAGGATAAAAGAGATTCCATTCGGAATGAATCCGTTGATTTCACCGGCATCAGAACATTTAATTTTACCAATGTTCGTTTTGCACAAAATCCGGATAAAAAAATCAGACTCTGGAGTATTTCAAACTTTGATTTCAGCTACTCTTTTACTGAAACCATCCAGCACAATCCCCTTATAGAAAATAATGAAGTCAGTAAAACACAAGGAGGCATCGGATACAACTTCAATGCACAGCCCAAATATTTTGAGCCTTTCAAGAAGTTGATCAAAGCAAGAACCCCATGGCTTGATTTTATCCGCAATGTAAATTTCAATCCTACACCTTCACTCATTGGGGTACGTATGGATACACGCAGACAGTTCGGAGCGATCCGACCCAGGAATATTGGTGGCGGGAAATTCAAAATACCAGAAACATATGATAAGTATTTTGTAGTAGACAGAAACTACAATATGCGGTGGGATCTTACCAAGTCGTTAAATCTGGATTTCAAAGCTGTAAACAATTCAAGGGTGGATGAGCCGTTTGGCAGACTCGATACAAAAGAGAAAAGAGATTCTGTAATGCGAAACCTTTTCAAGGGAGGCAGGAATACCATCTATACCCAAAGTGCAGATATCACTTACAATATTCCAACCAACTTGTTCCCATTGCTGGATTGGACCACACTCAACCTGGCTTACCGTTCAACCTATAATTGGGTGGGAGCATCCCGCTTGGCTGTAAACCTCGGCAATACCATCCAAAACAGTGGACAAACAGGGGCAACTGCAGAGTTGAATTTCACCCAACTCTACAGCAAATCAAAATTGCTCAGAAAGCTGGATGAAGCAAATGCCGGGGAAATGCAAGCACCAGTTGAAAAAAGTGAGATCAGCGAAAGGAAGAAAGCCAAAATTGGTAAGATCAAAAAGAAAATTTCCAAACTGAAAGAGGCATTGGGCAAAGCCTTGAAGATAAAAAATCTGAAAAGCAAAGACAGCCTGAATCTGGTCAACAATAACAGAAAAAAAGTTGAGGCACTGGAAAAAAAGATCGCCAAATTGGAAATTCCAAAAGTGGTGAAACAAAAACAAGAAACCACTCTATCAGAACTTGAGAAAGCAGGTCTTCGTGTATTAACCGCTGTGAAGAGAGTGGGAGCTACCTACAGCGAGGGTGGCAACACCCTGCTTCCCGGTTATACAGACAGCACCAGTTTCCTGGGACAAAACTGGAGAAGCATGGCACCTGGGATGGACTTTGTTATGGGAAGACAGAAAAACGAAAAGTGGCTTCAGGATATCTCTAAAAAAGGACTGATCACAAAAGATCCGATGCTCAACAATCTGTTCCTCCAAAATTATGAACAGAAGCTCAATATTACAGCACAGGTGGAGCCGGTGAGGGATCTGCTGATTGATCTTAATCTGGATCGTTCACTGACTAAAAATTTCTCAACCCTATTCAAGGATACTTTGGGTAACGGACAGTTCAATTCTCTCAACCCCTATTCTGGAGGTGGATTCAGCATGAGTTATATTTCTTTCCAAACCCTTTTTGGAAAATATGACCCCAACAACACCAGTGCTACTTTCAAACAATTTGAAAGCAATCGCCAGATTCTATCAAGACGACTTGGATCTAATAATCCTTACAGCAAGGTTGCAGGATCGGATGGATATTACAAAGGTTACGGTCGCTATGCACAAGATGTGCTGATACCCTCATTCCTGGCAGCTTATACGAACAAGGATCCCAATAGCATCGGATTGCTGAATACAGGAGAGACTGGATCCGTGAAGACCAATCCATTCAGATCATATCTTCCTAAGCCAAACTGGCGACTTACTTACAACGGACTGAGCAGGATCGAATCCATGCAAAAATACTTTACCAATTTCACGGTAAGTCACGGATACAATTCCACACTCAGCATGAACAGCTTCAATTCTGCCCTGCTGTTCCAGGATACATTACTGTTTGGATTCCCCTCCTTCCTGGATACAATATCCGGAAACTTCGTGCCCTACTTCCTGGTACCCAATCTTCTGATATCAGAACAATTTGCACCATTGGTGGGATTTGATTTCTCAACACCCGGACAACTTTCAGGTGGATTTGAATATCGGAAGTCCCGACAGCTCAGCATGAGCCTTCTGGACTATCAATTGAGTGAAGTAAGATCCACTGAGGTTAGACTTACTATGCGTTGGAGAAAACGGGGCATCAACCTACCATTCAATATAAATATCGGTAAAAAAGATGCCAATGGGGCTAGCGCAAATGACATCACCTTTGCACTTGAGTATTCTGTAAGAGATGATATCAATTCAAATTCAAGACTGGATCAATCCAATGCTTTTGCAACGGGCGGACAAAAAGTGGTAAGTATCAAGCCAACTGTTGATTGCGTGCTCAGCAACCGTGTAAATCTGCAACTGTATTTTGATCAAAGAAGGATCAACCCTTATGTGTCCAATGCAGCGCCATCCGTGAATACCAGGGCCGGTGTTCAGATCAGGATTTCTCTTGCTCAGTAGACCGATGCAAATAAAAACTATTGGGCTGTGCTTTGCAGGTCATCACAATACTGTTCAGGCAAACATGATCAGGCAGAGTGGTAACGTAATAGATGGTTTCAGCTACATCCGGAGCATAAAGGGGTTTATAGCCTGAATAAACTGCATCAGCTTTTTCTTTGCTTCCCTTGAATCTTACCAGTGAGAATTCAGTATCAGCAGCGCCAGGATGAACGGCTGTCACTTTGATGCCATGTCTCACGAGATCTATACGCATGGATTGGCTCAATGCTTCGACTGCATGTTTGGTTGCACAATAAACATTTCCTCTTTCATAAACCTCCTTACCTGCGGTAGAACCGATATTGATTATATGTCCTTTTTTATTTTTGATGAAAACAGGTAATACGGCCCGGGTTACATACAAGAGTCCTTTTACATTGGTATCGATCATGGTTTCCCAATCATCCAAATTGGCTTCATCAAACAAATCCCTGCCCAATGCCAGGCCGGCATTGTTGACCAGCACATCAAGTCCATCGATCAAAGGATTATTGGAAAGCGCATCGAAAACAGCGTCTTTATTCTGCACATCAAATGCAAGACAATGAACGACTGCACCATATTTTTCAGACAGCTCTTTTTTAAAGTCATGCAGCCTTTCTTCTCTCCTGCCTGTAATAATAATTTCATTCCCTTCTCTTGCAAAAATCTCAGCAGAAGCTTTGCCAAAACCGGAAGTTGCTCCGGTGATCAGTATTTTTTTCATTTCAAAATTTTCTCGTGCCTTGCCTTTTACCCTATCGTATCAACGTGCTTTGCCCTTTCCTGAAAACAGGATTTCCGAGGTAATCAACGCCCAATGCATGCCAAACGAAGGATTCATTCCCCTGATCTCGACCTTTGTAAACACCATTCCATCCCTTGCCTATATCTTCGGTACTGAAAACCATTTCACCAAATCGATTGTATACTTTGAAGTAAACCAGCTTTGCAATACCCACCGGTATGGGGATCAATCGATCATTTAGGTTATCATCATTGGGGGTGAATGCACTAGGTACAAAAATTTCCGGTGGAGTTTTGTAAACTTTTACTTTCACGGTATCAAATGCAAAACAGCCTTCAAGCGTTGAAACCCTGACCACATATGTTATATCATCATTCAGTCGTGCGATAGGGTTGGGGATCCCGGGATTATTCAAAAAAGAAGTCGGACTCCAGCTATATACTGCACCGCCGAGTGCCAACATTTGCAATGGCTGCCCAATTACAGCAACCGTATCCCTTCCGGCATTAGCCTTTACAGGCGGGATAACTGTTACTCTTACGGTATCATATACTGGCTTTGGACATCCCTTGTTTTCATACACACCAACGGCATAGTCGGTAGTTTCATAAGGGGTTGCAATGGGAAACTGTGATGTCTGATCGTCCAATGTATTCCCCGGATACCAGAGGTACTGAGAACCTCCTTCTGCTGATAGTCTGGCCTGATCACCAAAACAAATTGAAGTGTCTTTGCTGGCTTTGGCATTGGGATAAGGTACGGTTGTCACTACAAATCCATCATTGGCCTGACATTTGCCTATCCTGGCAAGAACAGAGAATCTGGTTGTTTGAGTTGGTTTTGCCCAACTGCGCTTTGAGTTCGGAGAACTGACCATAGATGCCGGTGACCATGTGTAGTTTTGTGCATCTGACTGTGGACTTAGTAAAATACTATCGCCCAGGCAAATGGTTGTATCATTACCTGCATTTAGTGAAACAAATGATTTTACATCCACAAAAACTGAAGCAGTGTTTTCGCAGCCTGATGGCTGTATTATGGTAACAGTATACCTTGTTGGAACATCCGGACTCACAAGTGGATTGGCCACATTGATATTGCTGATCATGTAATTGGGCGACCATGTGAAACTTCCAGTTCCAATAGCCGTCAATCGAAGTGTATCGATGTTACAGATTACAGTATCTCTGGGCACTGTAAGAGAAGGCTTATTGCCTACCGCAACTTGCTGTGTAACTGTATCCACACACCCAAGACTGTTACCAACTATAAGTGTAACAGTATAATTACCAATACTGTTGTACACATAAGCAGCAGTTGATGAAATGGCTGTGTCATTGGTTGCTGAGGTGTTACCAAAATCCCATTTCCATTTATCAATAACTCCAAACGCTGTCCGGGAATTGTCTCGAAAAGTATAAGGTACGCCAGTGCAGGCATCTCCTATCGTCATAGACGTTACAAAACCTGGGAAAACTTTTGCTATGGTAGTAGCTGTATCCGAGCATTTATCGTTCTTGTTTGTAATCAGTCTCACCGTGTAATTTCCGGGTGTGGGGAAAGTAAATGATGGATTTGGCAGTGTGGATACGTCTGAATTGCTATTCGCAATTCCAAAATCCCATTCATAGGATTTGATAAGGGAGCTGGTGGATTTATTAAAGAAATTCATAGTGAGACCATCACAAGTTATATAGCTGGGATCAAGATCAGCAGCGGCAATCTGACAATCCGCAACTTTAAGATGAAGATCTTTCCTATGGACATTGATGATCTTGCCCCCTCGCTTCTCCAGCACCGCTACTGTGATCACGTAGATGCCGGCATTGGGTGCCGTACCGGAAATCATTCCTGTATTTGAATTTATTTGCACGTCAGGCCCCAAAGGAAAACCAGCACTAAATCCAAAATTATAAGTAACGCCTAGATATGGAGGTGGAGAAGGTATGGAAGGAGATGGTGCAGAAAAGGCCCCCCCCAGGTATGCTTCCTCGAATCTGTATTCCAATGCATCGCCATCAGTATCGGTTGCTCCAAAGTCGTATTTAAAGAAGTTGTTGGCGCAAATAACAACTGTATCAGATGTATTAAAAACCGGACTTGTATTATTCGGAGCAGAATTAAGTGTGCTTGTTCCGGGAATGGTTGCAGAATAGGTGGCACCTGCGGACAAGGAATTAATCAAATTAAAGATCCCATCTATTCTGCAGCATCTCTGATAGGCCACGGTATATCCTCCTGAAGTAAAAGGCAGTTCCACTTCAAAAGAATAATACCCCACTTCATAGCAGATTCTGGGGGGATTGCTGATACAGGGATCGGGGCTTGTGAGAGTGATTACATCCGTTCTCTCTAATGTGACAGACCGGCTTACAAATGGAATTGTACTTCCAGAAGCATAAATACTGATTGCGGCATTGGGATCCAATTTTGCTCCGTCTGTATCACAATCACGGTACATACGCAACATGATCAGATACTTCCCCGAGTTGCTGGCAGCTCCAGGACCCAGGTACTTATAGCTCATTTCCCCTCCTGCTATATGTTTAGACAAAGCAGGATAAGCGATGGATATAAATGATATCAATAAAAAGAATCTCAAGAACAGATTTTATCTCCCATAATTCAAGGCTAAAATTAAAACTTTGTTTCGGCAAAAGCGAATAACTCGCCGGCCGATTGCCCCAAGATCATGGCTTTAACATCTTCTTATCAGGCCTGGATATCATCCATGAACGATAAGACAACAATACAAGCAAAGGATACAATGAGAAGTTGATCAAGCCCTGATAAATCAACCCTATTGCCATGAGCATAATTAGGAATATGCTGTACACATTAAAATATCTTCTAACATAAACCTCAGATCTGTTCCCCAAAAATGCAATTATCAAGTTAACCGGCATCGCCCAAACCAGATTAAGGTTCTTACTGAAACTCTGGTGGTCTGTAGCGAACCACATAAATGAAAGCAAAACACCGAGAAGCCCTGTAATTATGAGCAGAAAATTGTCTGCAATTCTTTTCCACCGGGTAATGTCAAACAAAAATGGGATCAACAACAGAACAGCAATCAACCCAATGATGAAAACGGGCATTTCCCAGAATGGAACCGGCACTACCGGAACTTGTGTATCCGGAAGGGCAATCGTTTCCCTGACGATAAGATCTTTGCCTTTGGCAGTACCCATGGCAACACCTTTCGCAAGATAATCCGGAAGGAACATGACCTCCATAGGGCTCATGGGCTTGTCGGCACCAACCCCCAGCAACAGATCAATCCCAAGTGTAGTCCATGGCATGGCTGCCCTGTCGAGATACCCATGCAAATGATCCCTGAATGTTCTGCCATAAGTTGTGAAAACCTTTGGCATCAATGGTTTGGAGCTACTGGTTCTGAAAATGATATCCCGCAGACGGGTTGTGCAATTGTCGTACAGGAAATCATATTTATAGTATTTATTCTCTTCGCGGACATTTTCAAACATGAATTGCTGTAATGATTTTTTTTCCTCGGGACTGAGTTTCAATTCCTGTTCAATGATCCCCCTTTTAAAATAACTGTACTCATAAAGAAAGTCGGCATAGCTTGCCTGACTCAGAAAATACATGAGTTTACCCCTGACGAATTTGGTATAAAAATCAGGATCATTGAAATTGAAGGTTCCGTAATTGTAAACCACATCCGTACCGGCTGCACTGTCAACTATGCGCAGTGCATTGTGACCGAAAATGGAATAGAGTTCAGCACCGGGGGTGCAAGTCAACAAACTGATGCGCAAACCGGTGCTGTCCTGTTCTGCCCGGGAAACCATCTGCAGAAAAAAAAGAAACGAGATGAGCAGCTTGAACTTCATGAATACCTTACTTATCGGCTATAGTTAGGAGCCTCCTTCGTGATGGCCACATCATGTGCATGGCTTTCCCGAATACCGGCATGGGTGATCCTGATGAATTGCGCCTTTTGTAATTCAGAAATATTCCTGGCTCCACAATAGCCCATCCCCGCACGAAGTCCGCCCACAAACTGGGTTATCACTTCCGCCAGATTACCCTTGAATGGAACCCTTCCCTCTATACCTTCAGGAACCAACTTCTTGATTCCTTCTTCTACATCCTGAAAATAGCGATCACTGCTACCCTGCTGCATGGCTCCTATGGAACCCATACCGCGGTATTGCTTGAATTTTCTTCCCTCGTAAATAATGGTTTCACCCGGACTCTCTTCGACACCGGCAAACACCGAACCCATCATAACGGTAGATGCACCGGCGGCGAGCGCTTTTACAAAGTCTCCGGTATATCTGATACCGCCATCTGCGATAACAGGCACATTCATTTTCTTCAATGCAGAGGATGCTTCGAGGATGGCTGTTATCTGGGGCACTCCGGCTCCTGCAACAATACGGGTGGTGCAGATGGAACCCGGACCAATTCCTACTTTCACGCAATCTGCACCGGCGGTAGCAAGGGCTTTGGCTCCGGCAGCAGTGGCTACATTACCTGCAATGATCTGCAGGTTTTTAAAATTTTTTCTGAGCAATTTCAAAGAATCAATGACACCTTGTGTATGTCCATGTGCACTATCCAGACAAACTACATCCACGCCGATCTGCTGCAAGGCAGCTGTGCGATCCAGCAAATCCCTGGTTATACCCAAGGCTGCGCCTACCCTTAAACGACCAAATTCATCCTTCACTGCGTTGGGATAACTGTGCAACTGCAAAATATCTCGGTATGTAATCAGCCCCACGAGTTGGCCATTCTTTTTCACCACCGGCAACTTCTCGATCTTATAATTCTGCAGAATCTTCTCAGCTTTCTTAAGATCAGTTCCTTCTGGAGCTGTTACCAGGTTCTGGCTCGTCATCACCTCACTTACCCTTTTGCTCTTGTTGGTTTCAAAACGAAGATCCCTATTGGTAAGGATCCCCACCAGTTTGTTGCCGGCATTGACAATGGGTATACCTCCAATTCTGTTCTCTTTCATCAATTTGAGAGCATCGGCAATGATTGCATCTTCATGAAGAGTTACAGGATCAATGATCATCCCGCTCTCACTTCTTTTCACTTTCCTCACCTGCTCCGCCTGCTGCTCAATGCTCATGTTCTTATGCAGAATACCAATTCCTCCCTCCCTGGCCAGGGCAATGGCCAGTGTGGCTTCGGTTACTGTATCCATCGCTGCAGAAAGCAAAGGGATGTTCAGCGTGATATCTTTTGTAAGCTGAGTGGAAATATTCACTTCTCTGGGCAGCACATTGGAATATGCAGGTACCAGGAGCACGTCATCGAAGGTCAGGCCTTCACCAACAAATTTGGGGGATGATTGAGTTCTTGTTGCCATATGCGAAGATAGAAAAATTTTACTACATGCATCAGGACGAGCTTAAAGCATAGGATTTACCAGGTAATGCCTGCACAATCCCTTTCAGCTCTAGGGACAACAAAACCGAAGCCAACTGACTGGAACGGAGTCCACTCATTCCATGCAATAGATCAATAGGAATTGGAGATGAGGATCGGATGAGTTCACATATCTGCCGCTCATCCTCCGTCAATTCAGCAAACAAAGAAGTTTGCATAACAGAAGCCTTCTTGGAAGAAGGATTCCAGCTCATTTGCTCCATAAGATGCTGTCCACAAGTAATCAGCTGTGCCAGATGGTTTCTGATGAGATCATTGCACCCCTTGCTTCCCGAATCTGTTGCCCTGCCGGGATAAGCAAATACATCCCGGTTATAACTGTTGGCGATATCCGCAGTGATGAGGCTTCCTCCTTTCTCACCACTTTCTATCACCACCACCGCATCAGCCATTCCCGAAACGATCCTGTTCCTCTGAGGGAAATTCTGTCTGTCGGGTTTTGTACCCTGCCAGAACTCAGTAAGCAACCCTCCGTTTCCAATCATCTCCAATGCAATCTGCCGATTGGCAAAAGGATAGATCTTATCAAGCCCATGACCGAGAACCGCTATGGTGGGTAACTGAACCCGCAGGGCTTCCTGATGGGCAATTGTATCAATACCATAAGCAAGTCCACTCAATATCAAAACATTTTCATTGGCCAGTGATTGGATAAGTTCTATGGTTCTCTCTCTGCCATAAGCGGTGGGTGATCGGGTTCCAACGATGCTGATGATTTTCGGATGATTCAGCGATTGCCTCCCTTTAAAAAAAAGCACATGAGGAGAGTCCGGACAATGTTCCAGCCTGGCGGGATATTCTTTCATCCCTTTCACAAGTATTGAAATACCATTGCGCTCTGCAAATTGGATTTCTTTCTCAGATCGGTCATGATCCCTGAACTGAAGGATGGCATTGGCTCTTGCAGAACCAATGCCCGGGACCGACTCGAGTCGCTTTCTGCCCATCGCAAAAAGCGCTGTAGCGCTGCCCGCATGTCGAAGCAATTGAGAGATGTATTTATCCCCTATCTGAGGTATTCTGCACAGGGAAAGATGATCCCTCAATTCCGATTCCTTCATGACCACACTTGTTGGACACAAAGTAGAAACTAGTTTTCAGGGAATAAGGTGAAAAAACGCTGTGCTGCAGGAGAAAATTCTCACTTGCCAACGATGAAAATCATTTGTTCGATATCACCAGCAATTCTGTCCTTCTGTTCAATGCCCTGCCTTCGGGAGTATGATTATCAGCAATGGGTTGACTTGAGCCATACCCTATGGGTTTCAGACGGGCAGATGCAATACCCTTTTTGATAAGGTAATTCACTACGCTCTGAGCCCTGGCTGTAGAAAGTGCGATATTATCGGCAGCCTTGCCAATGCTATCTGTATGTCCACTGATCTGGATAATGATGGCAGGATTATCATTCATCAAGCGAACGAGTTTCTCCAGTTCAACCAGCGACTCACTCAGCAGATCTGACTTGCCTGTTTCAAATAAAATGTTCTGCAGAATAATTTTTGATCCGGTAGCAAAGGGCTTCAGCGGAATGTCCATTTCAAAATGGGTCTGACGAAAACTGTCTGTTAGTGTAAACCTTGCTGAATGAAAGAGATAGCCTTTCTTGTTTACGTTGAAAGCATAAGTTTTACCATAAGGCAGAGTGGTGAGATAGGTTCCATCTGCTTCGGTTTCTACCTGTGATACGACTCTTTTGCTCTCAAGGTCAATCAATTCAACCACTGCACTAATTCCTTTTCCTGTTACGGTATCATAGACCTTACCCTGCACCCAAGTTGTTGGCATGGGCCTGATCGATGGCTTCATATCAAAGTGATAGATATCCATCCCACCCCGGCTGTCTTCTCTGTCGCTTGCATAATAGGCTTTGCTACCATCAGCTGTAACCGTGAGCGTACTTTCATTGTGAATGGTATTGATCGGAAAACCCAAATTATAAGGCTTCGCAAAACCCTCCTCTGTTCTCTTCGCCATATAGATATCTTCTCCTCCATATCCGGGATGACCGCTGGAAGTAAAATATAGCGTCTGATTGTCGGCATGCATATACGGACCCGTTTCATCACCGGCTGTATTGATATTCGGTCCAAGGTTAACAGCTTCAGACCATTTGCCATTGGCCATCATCCGGGAAACATAAAGGTCAATACCACCATATCCACCTGGCCGGTTGGATGAAAAAAACAATTCTGACTTGTCGGGTGAAAGGCAGGGTGCAGACTCCCAGAAAGATGAATTCACTTTGGGACCAGCGTTCATTCTGGCACTCCATCCCCCTGGAGTAAGTATAGAAATATAAATATCAAAATCTCCATACCCGTCAGGATATTGACCGGTATAAACCAGCCATTTCCCATCCTGTGAAATCTGCTGTGCTCCCTCTTTCATGGGAGTGTTGATCTCACCCGTCAGAGGAGCAGCGGTAGTCCATGCAGCATCCTGCTTGGAAGAGGCGTAAAAATCCTCATCCATCCCACCCCTTACTTTGCGAGTGACAATGATTTGTTTCTGATCAATGGTCAGTGATGGGAAATATTCAGAAAGTGGACTGTTAACGGCATCACCTTCATTAACAACCCTGAGTTCCTGATCTGCGCTATCGGTCTTCCTTCTCTCAATGGCAAACAAAATGCATTTCTTCCTGTATTCGCCTGATTTGATGGATGACTCGTTGAGTTTGGGTAAAGCAAGAAAAGTATTGACTGCCTGCAAAGCCTCATCAAAAGAGCCCTTGCCCATCAGGTTGATGGCGTAAGGAAGATGGTACTCCTTGCTGTAATCAGCATCCATGGAGAATGCTTTTTTATAGGCTTCAACTGCCTGATCATATTTTTTGAATTCACCCAGCAGACCTGCTTTGGAGAGTTGTGCATCCAGAAAACCTGGAAACAATTGCAATGCCTTATTGATGAGATCCAGTGAAGTGGCATACTGACCTTCATCGGCTGCTTCCATCGCCTGGGTGTAGAGTGTCCTGGCCTTCTTGGGTACTTTTTCAGGATCATAACCCTGTGCGGAAGCCGTCAGACTCAATAACAACAAGGCTATGATGGAGTATATTTTCATCAGGGTATATTGATATACTTGTGGGTCTGCAAAGAAAGTATCCAGCGAGGATTGGACTTGATATGATCAATGATCAGCGGGGTCATTTCAGCCGCTTTGCTCCATTCAGGTTGCAGATAGAGCAAGCAATTGCTATCAACCTGAGCAGCGTGACTTTCAGCCCAATCGAGATCCGACTTATGATAGATCACCACTTTGAGTTCATCTGCTTTAGCAAGCACATCAGGAAGAGGCGATTTGAATTTTTTTGGTGAAACACAGATCCAATCAAACTCCCCACTCATAGGATGAGCACCGGATGTTTCAATATGACTTCTGATAGCATTGGATCGGAGCGCTTGTGTAAGTGGGGCAAGGTCATGCATCAGCGGCTCCCCACCGGTGATGACGGCAATACCTGCTCCTGCGTCCTTTGCATACCTAACCATGACATCGATCCCTACCAAAGGATGTTGGGAAGCATCCCAGCTTTCTTTTACGTCGCACCAAACACAACCCACATCGCAGCCCCCCAGTCGCAAAAAATAACTGGCATGGCCTGTATATCTTCCCTCACCCTGCAGGGTAAAGAAATGCTCCATCAAGGGAAGGGATGGTATAAGAGTTTGATCCATTATCAGTCTTTGGCAGCGCAGGCCTTGAAAGTATTCATCATAAGGGCAGCAATGGTCATCGGACCCACACCTCCTGGGACGGGTGTGATATAACTGCATTTGGGGGCAACGGCATCAAAATCAACATCACCCTTGATGGAGAAACCCGATTTTTTGGAAGCATCTGCTACGCGGGTGATACCAACATCCACCACTACAGCTCCCTCCTTTACCATATCCCCTTTCAGAAATTCAGGTTTCCCCAAAGCTGCGATAATGATATCTGCCTGCAGACAGATCTCTTTGAGATTGGGAGTATGGGAATGACATACTGTAACGGTACAATTACCGGGATATTCATTCTTGTTCAACATGATAGAGATGGGGCGGCCTACAATATTGCTGCGACCTATCACAACAGCATGCTTACCGATGGTATCTATCTCGTAGTGCTCGAGCAGCAGAAGAATTCCATAAGGGGTGGCCGGGTAGAATGCTGGGAGTCCCTGCACCATTCTTCCAACGCTCTCTGGGTGGAAGCCATCCACATCTTTGGAGGGGAGTATTGTTTCGATCACTTTCCTCTCCTCAATATGTTTCGGCAAGGGCAATTGGACCAGGATTCCATCAACATCAAAATCATCATTGAGCTCATTGATCTTGAAGAGAAGATCATTTTCAGAAATCTTTTCATCCAGACGGATCAGGGTTGATTTGAATCCTATCTCGGCACAGGATTTTACTTTAGACCCCACATAGGTTTCACTCGCACCATTGTTTCCGATGAGGATGGCTGCCAGGTGAGGAATCTTTTTACCTTGTTGTGATCTTTCTTCTGTAAGTACTTTCAAACGGTCTTTCACCGATTGAGAAACTATTTTTCCGTCTAAGAGCTGCATAAAACAAAGGTACATCGGGGGAAAATGACACCCAAAAATGATGTTTTACACTTGATACAGGAAATGCGCAAGATCATCTTTGTGCCATGAAAAGATCTCTGATCATAGCGCTGTTTTTCCCACTATTAACCAAAGGACAGTCCATTATTGCAAATGATGGCGATCTGCAAGGAATACTGTTGATGCTGCATGCTTCTAACAGATCCCTTTTTGATCCGGACCTGTCGATACAGGATTCATCATCCCCCAAAACGAAAATAACGCTGATTTCCGGCAACCGGTATAATATGAAAGAATTCAGCCACATTACTGGTGCAGTGAGTTGGGGCAATGATCATGGGATGATGGGTTTCATTGGCAGTTCTGTTGGCATGGCCGGACTGAACAGAATAAGCATGAATCTCCATTATACCCAGCAACTTTCGTCCGATCTGCATGCAGGCATGGCAATGGGTATAATGAGAATGAAATTCGATCGGGAAGCAGGTGACGCAAAAGGATTGATTGCTTTAAGGGTCATACAAACCATCCAGGTTAAAACAAGTTTTGGTGTGGGTATCAGCGCAATTCGGGATCTGAAAAGCAAAACTTCACAAACTCTGAAAAGCTGGGGCAGCTGGTGCTCACGACTGGTCAATCCGAATATCAGATTGGGTGTTAGCATTGAGAAAGAAGATGGACTGGATCCGCAGTTTCGAATAATGTCAGAAACAAAAGTGGGTAAGAATTGGACAATAGCCGGCGGATGGGCACTTGGAAATGGGAGTATCAGTATGGCATTGCTGAGGCAGAGTAAAAAAACGATGCAAGGACTCCATATCAGCAACCATCCCCTACTGGGTTATGGAATTGAATTCATTCTTCAATATGCAAGACGTTAAATGGATTTTGTTGATGCTGCTTGTTTCTCGTTTGTGCGTAGCGTATGGGCAGGAAGAGAACCACGAGTTGCAGCTGGAACTTTTGGCAGCAGAGGAAAACAACAATAGATGGGTCGATGCTGGTTCTATCGATGGACAAAAGAGATACAATATCAATAGCATCACAGAGGAAGAATTACAATCGCTACAACTGTTGCATGTTTTTCAAATAAAAGAATTCATCCAGTACCGTCAACGCTTTGGCGACCTCATCAGTCTGATGGAATTACAGGCCATACCCTCATGGGATATCATCACCATCCGAAAATTGATGCCCCATTTATATGTAAGTCTTGAAAAACCACTGGCCCCTGAAATAACACAAAGATTGAAGGAAGGAAAACATCATATGCTTTTCAGAATGGGCAATCATTCCAGTCAGCAGGGCCCATTCTGGATGAGAACAAATCAACTCTTCAGTTATAGATTCAGCTTCAATAATTTGCTACAATTGGGTGTGACGGCAGAGAAAGATGCCGGGGAACAAAGATTCCCGGATCATCTTTCGGCTTATGCAGCATTGAGGAACAAGGGGATCATCAAAAATCTTCTGATCGGTGATTTTACGGTCAATATGGGACAAGGTCTTTTGCACTGGCAGGGATATGCATTGGGACAAAGCAGCAATATCATTTCCGGCTTTCGTCAAACGCTTTTATTCAAACCCCATACCGGCACTGATGAGAACCGCTATCACAGAGGCATAGGTATCAGCCTGGAGAAAAAAAGATGGGAGTATTCTGCTTTTGCCTCTCTACAAAAAATCGATGCCAGCATTTCTTCAGACAGTTCAGGTTTTACCAAATGGATTACTTCAATGCCTGTCAGCGGACTGCACAGAACAGAAAGCGAATGGAGAGGAAGAAAGTCATTGACCTGGTTTTCAACTGGAGGAAGAATCAAATATTCCTCCGCCAAAGGATCTCTGGCATTTAATTTCATCAGACATTTTTTTGAATTTCCCATCCAAAAAAGATGGGTTCCTTACAACGCATTTTCGCAGCGGGGAAAAATATTCCCAATGGCCAGCATCGACCATACCTTATTTACTGGATTCGGATTTTTTTATGGAGAACTTGCGATGCAGCAGGATCTATCAATTGCCGTATTACAGGGATGGATGAAAAGCCTGGATACAAAACTGGATCTTTCTGTATCAGGTAGATGGATCAATAGAAAATACGCTACTTTTCAGTCAAACAGTCTCACCAGTTCCGGAGAAGCAGAAGGAGAAAATGGGGTAGCTGTTATTTTGAATTATCATCCCCACCCCCGTCATCAACTGGAGCTGTTTGTTGATCGGTCCAGGCGGGATGGCATAACCTATACTACCGACGGGATTCAGTATGGCATAACTCATGGTCTTTTGTTCAAATGGATCCCCAACAAAAAAACAGAATATTATATAAGATGGGGACACTCAACAAGGAATAAAAATTTATCAAAGGAAGATGAGAAAACAAATGCCTTGCCTTGGGAAATCTCAGATCATTGGCGCAGTCATTTTTCTTCTTCACTTAACCGATCCTGGACCCTTCGAATAAGAAATGAATGGAGCCGAACTGGCAATGTTTATCAATCAACCGAAACAGGGTTCCTTCATTACACAGAAGCGATTTATAAACCGATGTTGTCGGCATTCTCATTTTCAATTCGTGGCACTTGGTATGAGACAGGTGGATATGCATCCAGGATCTATGCGTATGAAAGAGATCTATATGGATATTATTCGGTGCCATCGCATGCCGGTAAGGGATCGAGGTATTATTTGATGATGCAATACAAATGGAAACGATTGACTATGTCGGGTAAGATCATATATATCCAAAACAGTGGATCGGGACAATGGCAATGGCGCTCACAAATTCTCTGGGATCTTTGAACCCATGAATCCTCAAAGCCTTTAACTTTGTCTTTTCAAACCAAGATATGAGCGATCAACAACAGCAAAACCAATTGAACCTGGAAATATCAGAAGAGATAGCAGAAGGACAATATGCCAATCTGGCTGTCATTACCCATAGCCATGCAGAATTTGTAGTGGATTTTGTGAATGTGATGCCTGGTACCCCGAAAAGCCGTGTGAAATCAAGGATCATACTCACCCCCCAGCACGCAAAGAGGCTGTTGAATGCCCTTCAGGATAATCTTCAAAAATTTGAGGAAGCCCATGGCCAGATCAGGGATTATGAGGAAGTGCAGATACCTTTCCACTTTGGTGGCCCTGCAGCTCAGGCCTGATGCTTAATTGAGCGATTCTACCGGAATACCTTTGTTGATCTTGCTGATCAAACCTTGTAGTACTTTACCGGGGCCCACTTCAGTGAATGTGGAAGCTCCGTCAGCAATCATTGATTCTATGCTTTGTGTCCACCTGACAGGACCTGTCAGCTGATCAATAAGATTCTGTTTGATCTCTTCCGGATCAGTGACAGCTTTGGCCACTACATTCTGATACACGGGACAATTGGGTCTGTGAAAATTGGTGGATAGAATGGCCTTTTCCAGTTCATCCTTTGCCGGTGACATCAGGGGGGAGTGAAATGCTCCGCTGACAGGAAGTTTGAGGGCTCTTTTGGCACCAGCTGCTTTCATTCGCTCACAGGCAATATCAATTCCTTTGCTGGACCCTGAGATGACCAGCTGGCCCGGGCAATTGTAATTGGCAGGCACTACCAACTCTCCTGTTTCTGCAGTGATTTGATTACAGATCTTCTCAGCCAAATCATCTGCAATGGCAAGCACTGCAGCCATGGAGGAAGGATTGGCCTCACAGGCTTTCTGCATCGCTTGAGCCCTGACACTCACCAGTTTGAGTGCGTCTTCAAATGGAAGTGTACCATTTATTACCAAGGCAGTGAATTCACCCAGAGAGTGGCCAGCAACCATGTGGGGGGTTGCTCCTTCAATCATTTTGTATGCAATAAAGGAATGCAGGAAAATGGCTGGCTGCGTAACCTTGGTTTGTTTAAGATCCTCTTCTGTTCCGTTAAACATTATATCGGAAAGCCTGAATCCGAGGAGTTCATTGGCCGTCTCAAAAAACCTTCTCGCAAATGCATTACCATCGTAATGCTCTTTACCCATACCTGGAAACTGAGAACCCTGACCCGGAAAAACATACGCCTTTATCATATTACCACTTATACCTCCAAAGTTAAAAAAACCGACTGATTAAACCTTGCTTTTTGATAGGAATAACGAGAAAATAGTTATATACATAAATAAATTTATTATCTATAATTACTTGTAAAACAAGTAATTATAGATAATAAAACGAAAAATACCTATTTACACGTAATATCAATGCAATTTCGAGCCGATGAGTCTGATGAACTCACTTCTGGATTCATTTTTTTCAAATTCACCCCAGAAAGCCGAGGTGGTTGTTACAGAATTTTGCTTCTGTACACCCCTCATCATCATACAGAGATGAGATGCTTCAATCACTACGGCTACCCCGATCGGGTCGAGCGTTTCCTTGATCGCATTCAGAATCTGGCTCGTAAGTCGCTCTTGTACCTGAAGACGGCGGCTGTAGGTATCGACCACACGAGCAATCTTACTGAGGCCTGTGATCCAGCCGTTTGGAATATAAGCTACATGTGCTTTGCCAAAAAATGGCAGCATATGGTGCTCACAGAGACTAAAAAGTTCAATATCCTTGACTATGATCATCTCACTCACATCCTCATGAAATTTTGCAGAATTAAGGATGGCCTTGGGATCGATCTGATATCCCTGCGTGAGGTACTGCATGGACTTGGCCACACGCTCCGGAGTCTTCAGCAAACCCTCCCTCTCAGGATCCTCCCCCAGCAAGGCGATGGATTCACGATAATTCTCGATCAGGCCAGAGGTGATCTTGTCTTCGAACTGTTCAACTTTGATATATGCCATAAGAGGGAATTGAAAAAATCAGGAAACTGGATAGTCTACGAAATTCCGAGGTGTCTCATACAAACGGATTTGCAGGACCAAATGTTCAGGTATGTAGGGTTTTAAAATTTGGTGGATGACAATAGCTATGTTTTCTGCTGTCGGGTTCAAGTTCTTGAACTCAGCTACGTCCTCATTCAGATTCTTGTGGTCAAATCGATCCAGAATATTTTGCGAAATGATATCCGACAATACTTTCATGTCCATCACATATCCTGTTTCCGGATCAATTTCGCCAGTCACTTTCACAATCAGTACATAATTATGTCCATGATAGTGGGGAAGATTACATTTACCGAAGACCCTTGCATTTTTTTCTGCATCCCAATGCGGATTGTGCAACCTGTGTGCCGCATTGAAATGCTCCTCCCTGTAAACTGAAACCACTTCACCCATCTTAGTCTTTGTTTTCTAAGTAATTAACACAGTGGGAGCAGTTTTGTTTAACCGAAACAAAGCTATTCTCCGAAATACTCAACAAATATACGGGGGGTTTCCACCAGTTTGATACAATGGAGCTTTACTCCGGCAGGTATATGTGGAAGAAGCTGATGCCAGATTTCATAGACCAGATTCTCAATCGAACACATTTTACCTTCCATAAAGGGAACATCCAGATTCAGATTACGGTGATCCAGAATGTCCACCACATGAGTCTTGACAATGCCACTGAGCGCTTTTGCATCTACAATAAAGCCGGTTTCAGGGTCTGGGCTACCCTTGACAGTTACATACAATTCAAAATTGTGACCATGCCAGTTCTCATTGGCACATTTCCCAAAAACAGCGTCATTTTTCTCCTTGCTCCATGCAGGATTGTACAGCTTATGGGCTGCATTGAAATGTTCCTTTCTGGTAAGATAAAATACCGGCATATGCTGAATGGGATGCAAAGTTAAGAAGGGAAGAGGAAAAGGCAAGGCTTGATTTGAACTGAAAAGCAGAACTTTGCTTCATGAGGATCCTGATCATAGCCGCAACAGCAACTGAACTGAAGCCCGTACTGCCAGGATCAGGTATGGGAAAGCAATCCATTGAGACCCTGGTTACCGGAGTGGGGCTACTATCCACCGCTGTTGCGCTGATGAAAAAAATCAATGAACAGAAACCCGATCTTGTAATACAAACCGGTATTGCGGGAAGTCTTCTGCATTCCCTACCCATTGGGAAAGCATTTGCAGTGAAAACAGAAAGGATTGGGGATCTGGGTGTAGCTGAAGAAGGAAGTTTTTCTTCGATTTTCAAAATGGGACTGGCTGACCCTGATGGAATTCCATTTTCTTCAGGTGGACTGACAAATCCACATGGACAGCTTCTGGAACTTACCGGATTACAAACAATTGACGCAGTGAGCGTTAACGAGATCAGCACCCAGCCCTCTCGAATTCAATATTATCAAAACATTCTCGGTGCATCCATAGAATCCATGGAGGGCGCAGCCTTTCATCAGGTTTGCCTGGATCTTTCTATCCCCTTTGTTCAGATCAGAGGTATTTCCAACATTGCTGGTGTCAGAGACAAATCAAAATGGCAAATCCCTCTGGCGATAGAATCTTCTGCGGATGCTGTGAAAAACCTGATCAGTAAAATATAACCAATGATGAAACTGTCCATCGGTATATCACCCTGCCCCAATGATACCTATATTTTCGATGCCATGCTGAATGGCAAGATTGATACAGAGGGATTGAGTTTCGATTGCAAATTGGAGGATGTTGAAACGCTCAACAGAATGGCACTGAGGGGCGAACTCGACATCAGCAAAGTCAGCTATGGCGGCGTTTCCAAAATGCTGCAACACTACAAGATTCTGAATGCTGGAGGTGCGCTGGGACAAGGAGTAGGTCCGCTTTTTGTTTCCAAAAAATTCAATTCATCAGATGAACTTGATCCCGAACATGCCAGGATTGCACTTCCCGGTAATTACACAACTGCCCATTTGCTTTTCTCCCTTTCATTCCCATTGCTCAAGAATAAAAACTTTATTCCTTTCGATGACATAGAGACCGCTGTTTTGAATGATCAGGTTGATGCCGGTGTCATCATACACGAAAATCGCTTCACCTACGAGGAGAGGGGACTACAGAAACTGGCTGACTTGGGAGAAGGATGGGAAAAAGAAACGGGACTCCCCATTCCTTTAGGGGGTATACTGGCGAGAAGAAAATTCTCACAAGCACTGTTGCAAAAAATTGACCGGGTGATCCGGAGAAGCCTGGAATATGCCAATACTAAAAATGATTCTTTACCCGAATTTGTTACTGCTCATGCACAGGAGATGAGTGAGGAAGTGATGCGTAAACATATCAACCTGTATGTCAATCATTATTCATTGCACCTGGGTACTGAAGGAAGAGCAGCCATCTGGAAGCTGCTGGAAACCTCAGTAGCCATCCATCCTGAACCGTTTGGGTGGAACTTTGAGGTTTTTGTGGATTGAGTATTAGAAAAGCCCGTAGAGCTCAGCATCGATCTTGGCGATGATCTCACCCAATGCTTCTTCGCTTTCAGCAAACTTGTTGTTGTCTACATTGATGACCAGTAATGGGCCTTCTTTATAACCATCAATCCATTTGTTGTAAAACTCATTGAGCCTTTTCAGGTAATCGAGCCTGATGTTTTCTTCATATTCCCTACCGCGCTTTTGAATCTGTCCGACCAAAGTGGGTACCGAAGCCTGAAGATAGATCATCAGATCCGGTGGCTTCACCATCTGCCTGAGATTTTGGAAGAAATCAAAATAGTTATCAAAATCCCTTTTGCTCATCAATCCCATCTCATGGAGATTGGGGGCAAAAATGTATGCATCTTCGTAAATCGTACGATCCTGGATAACTGTTTCTGTCCCCTTGCTGATCTCGAGTAATTGATTCAGCCTGCTGTTCAGGAAGTAGATCTGCAGGTTGAAACTCCAGCGCGGCATGTCTTCGTAGAAATCAAAGAGGTAGGGATTCTGATCCACATCTTCAAACTGTGGTATCCACCGGTAATGTTTACTGAGCAACTCGGTGAGAGTGGTTTTACCGGCGCCGATATTACCGGCGATGGCAACGTGTTTAGGTTTTCTAGCTTTGGCCATAATCTTGCTGTTCCGTCTTCATCAGGACGGACGTTCAAAGTACATATTCATTTTCAATATACCAAACCCATGGCTTCGCGGACCTTTTCCATGGTGGCCTTGGCACTGTTTCGGGCCTTCTCAGCACCCATTTCCATTACGGTTGAAAGGTATTTTTTGTCGTTTCGAATGGCTTCGGCTTTTTCCCTGATGGGTGAAATGAAGCGTACCATATCTTCTGCCAATTGTTTCTTCATGTCGCCATAGCGGATATTGCATTGATCGTAGGCTTCCTCAAAATGACGGATGGCATCGGCATTACTGACCAGCTGCATGAGCTGAAAGATGTTCTGGATATAATCCGGTTTGGGCATGTGGGGTTCCGTTGGCCCAGCATCTGTTTTGGCTTTCATCACCTTCTTACGAATCATTTCATCATCATCGGCCAGGTAAATGGTTGCCATCTGATTTTCGCTCTTGCTCATCTTACCTGTACCATCCAAACTGGGCACTTTCACCAGATCCTCTCCGAAATTGTATGCCATTGGCTCCGGAAATACTTCACCATAGCGGTGGTTGAAACGCTTGACAAAATTCCTGGACATTTCCAGGTGCTGTTCCTGGTCTTTTCCTACCGGAACCCAGGTTGCCCTGTGAAGAATGATATCAGCCGCCTGCAAAACAGGATAGGTTAGCAAACCGGCATTGATATTGTCTGGCTGCAGTCGGGCCTTATCCTTGAATGTAGTGGTCTTTTCCAATTCACCCAGATAGGCAAGCATATTCAGGTAGAGATACAATTCGGAGGTCTCCCTGATATGACTCTGGCAATAAAGGGCAGCCTTATCAGGATCGATTCCGCTGGCAATATTTTCCGCCAGTACCCTGTGTACATTTTCCTTCAGTTCTCGGGTGTCAGGGTGCGTTGTCAGAGCATGAAGATCGGCTACCATGAAAAAGCAGGTATATTCCTCCTGCAGCTTCACATAATTGCGCATGGCACCAAAATAATTTCCCAGATGCAGGAAGCCGGTAGGCCTGATCCCGCTCATTACAATTGCTTTTTCACTGCTCATGGTGCAAATATAATGAATGATCAGAAGGGCTAAGTTGAAAGGCCTTGCATCACCTCTTTCCATTCATCAAAAAAAAGAACCAAAGCCTGCAGATTGGTTACCTTTGCCACCATGGAGTTGAACAGGGAAACAACCCGAAAAATTGCCGACCTCGCAAAGCTTGAGTTCAGTGAAAAAGAACTGGATGAGATCCAGCAGGATTTGACGCAAATGATTGGCTTTGTTGAAAAACTCAATGAGATCGACACAACAGGTGTTGAGCCACTTACCCATATCACACCGGAAGGGAACAGATTAAGGGAAGATGAGATCAAGGGATCTATCGACAACGCTGCCGCCCTCATGAATGCACCCTCCAGTGTGGGACCTTTCTTCACCGTTCCGAAAGTGATCAACAAAAAACAATAGCATGGATGCCGTTATCAGACTCGAAGAGATCAGAAAAAGCTACTTCATGGGCAAACAGGAACTCCAGGTACTCAAGGGAGTATCGCTGGATATTCTTCGCAATGAATATGTGGCATTGATGGGGCCCTCGGGTTCGGGAAAAAGTACATTGATGAACATCCTGGGATGTCTTGACTCACCTACTTCCGGGAAATATATCCTCAATGGACACGATGTAAGTACAATGGCAGATAATGATCTGGCTGATATCCGCAACAAGGAAATAGGATTCGTTTTTCAGCAATTCAATCTCTTACCAAGGCTTACAGCATTGGAAAACGTGGCGCTTCCCCTTGTATATGCCGGCATCCCTAAAAAGACAAGAAATGACATGGCGATGGAAGTACTGCGCAAAGTTGACCTTACCGACAGAAGCCATCACAAACCCAACGAACTTTCTGGAGGACAATGTCAGCGTGTAGCCATTGCCAGAGCATTAGTGAATAACCCTTCTCTCATTCTCGCAGATGAACCTACCGGTAATCTTGACACCAAGACATCTTACGAGATCATGAATATTTTTTCTAAGATCCATTCCGATGGAAATACCGTCGTTTTGGTTACGCATGAAGAAGACATTTCCAATTATGCTAAAAGGGTAATCAGGCTCCGTGACGGACTGCTGGAAAGCGACAGGAGGAAGGAAATGGCCAGCGCTGTATAAAAAAATATTCTTTTTTTGAACAATTGCTGATCTGCTTTATTATTGAATAAAGCATTTGAGGATATGGCAATGAAAATCTATACCAAGACGGGTGACAAGGGGACTACCTCTCTGATTGGAGGGACAAAAGTTTTAAAATCCAATGAAAGGATTGAGGCATATGGCACAATTGATGAACTCAATTCACACATAGGTTTGTGTCGCGACCTGATCAGTGACACCCATCTACAGTCTTCGCTAAAAGAAATCCAGGACAGATTGTTCACCATCGGTGCTGCACTGGCCTGTGATCCGGATAAAGAAAGCAGGATGAAGATTCCTGACCTTAAGCTGGAGGATGTGCTCCATCTGGAAAAAGAAATGGATAGTATGGATGAAATGCTGGAACCTCTTCAACAATTCATTCTTCCGGGAGGACATCCTACTGTTTCACAGATCCATATCACCCGTTGTGTTTGCAGAAGGGCAGAGAGATTGATTGTTCAATTATTGATCAGAGAGGAGGGAGACGATAACCTGATCATACAATACATGAACCGCCTGAGCGATTATCTTTTCATATTGGCCAGGTATGTGGCCAAGTCAATGAATATTGAGGAAACAAACTGGAATCCCAGAACCTGATCAGATCTCCCAATTCCCGTCCTTTAATCGAAGCACCCGATTGCTCATTGCTGCCAATTCTTCGTTGTGGGTAACAATGACAAAGGTTTGGGAAAGTTCATCCCTCAATTCCAAAAAAAGATTGTGCAGTGAATTGGCATTGGCTGAATCAAGATTTCCGGTTGGTTCGTCCGCAAATATGATACCGGGATCGTTGATCAGAGCCCTGGCAACTGCTACCCTTTGCTGCTCCCCGCCAGACATTTCAGATGGTTTATGTTCTGCTCTCCCAGCGATTCCCAGACGTTCCAGCAAGCCCAGCGCCTTTTTTTGGAGGGCAGCACCTGAGTGGCCGCCTATCCAACCCGGCATGCAAACGTTCTCCAAAGCTGTAAACTCGGGCAGTAAATGATGGAATTGAAATATGAATCCGGTGTTTTTATTCCGGTAAGCAGAAAGTTGTTTGCCCCTGAGCTGGTCAACCCTGATGCCATTGTACAATATCTCCCCTTTATCAGCCTGATCCAGAGTACCCAGGATGTGAAGCAAAGTGGTTTTTCCGGCACCGGAAGAACCTACAATACTCAGGATCTCCCCTTTCTCAATGTGTATATTGACACCTTTCAGAACCTGAAGGTCGCCATAGTACTTCTCTATTCCCGTTGCTGACAGCATCCATCAAAATTAATGAAGAAGAATATGCACCCATGGTTTATTTTATCGCATTTCTGTTGATATCTGTGATTTGGATATACCGAATTAACCATTACTTTTGCCGAAAATCAAAATAAGCCACTATGTTCTGGACACTTGAACTGGCATCGTATCTTGAAGACGCCCCATGGCCTGCTACCAAGGATGAGCTGATTGACTATTGCATCAGGAGCGGAGCACCGATCGAAGTAATTGAAAACCTCCAGGAGCTGGAAGATGAAGGGGACATCTATGAAGGGATAGACGACATATGGCCTGATTATCCCAGTCAGGATGATTTCTTCTTCAATGAAGATGAATATTAAAATGATCAAAAAATAAAAACCACCATTCGGTGGTTTTTTTATGGTCTAAAAAAATCAGAATGTCAACTTAAAATACAACATCAGCAATGAAAGTACCATGATGATGCTGTTAGCCAATATCATGGCCCTGTCTTTACCAGTTATGCCATAGATCAACCAGATGGTGACATTGAGCAGGAGAATAAGAATCATCCAAAGAGAAAGATCCCCAACAGATTGGGTCTTCCATGCCTGATAGACCTGTGGTACAAATGTGAGTGACCCTGTCACTACACCAACGAGTCCAAGATATTCACGCCATTTCATCTTTTTGCTTTAGGATTATTTTTCCATCTGTTCGATCACTGCATTGGTAACTCCCGTGAAAGAGAACCCTCCATCATGAAACAGATTTTGCATGGTGACCATTTTCGTCAGATCTGAGAATAGAGTAACGCAATAATTGGCGCAATCCTCACCTGAAGCATTACCCAGCGGACTCATCTTCTCTGCATAGGTAACAAATCCATCAAAGCCTTTTACACCACTGCCTGCTGTTGTACGGGTAGGAGATTGAGACACTGTATTGATGCGCACTTTCTTTTTCACACCATAATGATACCCGAAGCTTCTGGTTACACTTTCCAACAATGCTTTGGCATCTGCCATTTCATTATAATCAGGAAAAACACGCTGTGCAGCAATATAGGTCAGTGCCACTACACTTCCACCCTCGTTGATCGCGTCCAACTCCCATGCTGTACGCAATACACGGTGCAGAGACATGGCTGATATATCAAGGGTCTTCTGGTTGAAACCATAGTCAATCTCAGTATAGTGTTTGTTCTTGCGAACGTTCAGGCTCATTCCAATGGAGTGCAGAATGAAATCAATCCCTCCACCAAAATGCTTCATGCTCTCAGTGAAAAGATTTTTAAGATCATCCATGTTCACTACATCAGCCCCAATCACAGGAGCATTTACAGCCTCAGCCAATTTGTTGATCTCACCCATTCTCAAGGCAACCGGAGCATTCGATAAAACCAGCTGAGCACCTTGTGCATGACAGGCCAATGCAGTTTTCCAGGCAATAGACTTTTCGTCCAGCGCACCAAAAATGATCCCTTTCTTTCCTTTGAGCAGTTGATTGGACATAGCAGATAATTTTGCGGACAAAGATAGTGAATAGACGTTAGACCTTAGACGTTAGACGTTAGACGTTAGACGTTAGACCTTAGACCTTAGACCTTAGACCTTAGACGTTAGATGACAGACATCAGAAGTCAGACGACAGAAAGTGGTTTAAAGATTCAGAAGTTTAGCCAGACACAAATTCCCGGTTCATAATTCCTAACTCCTATTTCCCATCTCCTACCATAACCATTTCCCTGGCGGAAGCAACTACCGCTTCACTTGGGTTTTCGCCGGCGAGCATGTGTGCAATTGTCTCTATTCTTTCTTCCATAGTTAATACCCTGATATCGGTATTGATCTGACCCTTCTCTTCCTTTTTGAAAACGTAAAGATGCTGAACAGCCTTCGCAGCGATTTGCGGCTGATGGGTTATAGCAATCAATTGGTGGTTTATGGACAACTCCTCCATTAGTATCCCAACCTGTTTGGCAGCCTCCCCACTGATCCCGCTGTCAATCTCATCAAAAATGAGGGTGGGCATCTCCATAGAATCGGCTACCAAGGATTTCAGAACCAGCATGAGCCTGCTCAGTTCACCTCCACTTGCAACTTTCTGCAAGGGCTCAAATTGTCCGCTCTTATTGGCATCAAAAAGGAAATGCACCTCTTCCGAACCTGAAGACGAAAGTTCAGTAGGCTTCAAATCAACCTTCAATGCTGCATTGGGCATACCAACACGGTTCAAGAGAAGCTTGGTATCTGCTTCCAATCGGGGAATTTCCGCTTTTCTTTGTTTTCTTAACTGATCGGCGATTTTCTTTGCTTCAGCTTGGAGCAAGCCCAATTGCTTTTCCAATTGAGCGAGTTCATCACCAGATCTTTCCAATACCGATAGATCGGTTGCAAGGTTTTCTCTTATTGAAACGAGATCATCGATGTTGATCAGTCCGTGTTTTTTGGCCAATCTCTGTGCAGTAGCCATTCGGTTATTGAGTTCCTCCATCCGCTTGTCATCCACAGAAACTTTTTCAAAAAGATCTTCGAGATCCGCAGAAATATCCTTTAACTCCACATATGATGAATTGATTCTTTGAACAAGTGCCTGCAAATCCGGATGATATTGCTGAAGACTCTCCATTTGTGAAAGGACTGTCTTCAACTGGGGAAGCAAGGGTTGTTCGCCTTCATTCATGATGAAACTCACCTTGCCAATGCCCGATCTTACCTGATCAGCATGGGTCAGGATATTGAGTTCCTCTTCTAATTCTTTTGCCTCACCAGTGTTCCAATTGAGTTCTTCCAATTCATTCAGGAGGAAAAGCTTGTATTCCTTTTCCTGCTCCGCCTTCAGTAGACCGGTTCGAATGGCTTCAATTTGTTTGGCGGTGTCTCTGTACTGATGATAGTTCTTCGTATAGTTCCTGAACAGTTCAATAGCGTTTGCTCTGGTATCCAGCAATTCCTGCTGGAAGAGCTGACTACCCAGCTCAAGGGTATCAAACTGCTGATGAAGATCCACCAGTTTTTCTGAAACTTGAGAAAGAACTGAAAGAGATACGGGTGTGTCATTTACAAATGATCTCGACTTTCCGCTCACCAGGATCTCTCTACGAAGAATGATATCTGCATCCATGTCCAGCTCATTCTCCTCAAAGATCTCATCAAGACCGGATACACCCTTATTTTGAAATACCGCTTCAATGATGGTCTTACTCTCCTTGTTTCGCATGGCAGAGGCATCAGCACGATCGCCGAGTGCCAGTCCCAATGCGCCCATCAAAATACTCTTACCGGCCCCTGTTTCACCGGTAATGATGACCATACCATCGGAAAAATCAATTTCCAATTCACGGATGATGGCATAATTCTGAATGTGAAGCTTTTTAAGCATGCCCAAAAGTAGATTTTTTTTAAATGCATTACCTTGCTAGCCTAAACGGAAAATCATGTCTCCCATTCTGCTTTTTTCTTTTGTCCTGGCGTACTTTTTCCTTTTGCTGGGTGTTGCCTTATACACATCACGCAACGCCACCAACGAATCTTTTTTCATTGGTAACAGAAATTCGAACTGGATATTGGTGGCATTTGGCATGATCGGAACCTCCCTTTCAGGCGTGACCTTTGTTTCGGTGCCAGGCACCGTTGGAAACATAGGACCCAATGGTTTTAATGGGTTTGCTTATTTCCAGGTGATCATCGGTTATATTTTCGGCTATATCGTCATCGCCCAGGTACTGATCCCTCTATACTACAAACTCAACCTGACTTCCATCTACCATTACCTTGATCAGCGTTTTGGGAAGGAAAGCTATAAAACGGGGGCATTGTTTTTTATCATTTCCCGGACATTCGGCGCCACCGCCAGGCTTTATCTGGTGATCAATGTGCTCCAGATTTTTATTCTGGATAGCATGGGAGTACCCTTTGTATTCACTACAGCCCTTATTCTACTGATGATCTTACTCTATACCTTCAAAGGAGGGGTTAAAACCATCGTTTATACCGATACGCTTCAAACCAGCTTCATGCTGATCGGATTGGTGATCTGCCTTATTTATATACTGAACAACCTCCATCTCTCTTTCGGAGATGCTCTTTCCATTATTGAAAGCAAGGGCTACACAAGAATATTTGACACCAACATTCAAAACAAAAGCTTTTTTCTGAAGAACATAATCGGAGGAGCTGTAATCGCCATTGCCATGACCGGCCTTGATCAGGAGATGATGCAAAAAAACATCAGTGTCAGAACTGTCGGTGATTCACAAAAGAATATCTACACTTTCACTGTGATCATGATCGTGGTCAATCTTCTGTTCCTGATACTCGGTGGCATGCTTTATCTGTTCATGCTGAACAAGGGAGCATCATACGAAGGGAAGCAATTGTTGCTGGAAGGCAAAAACGTTATTGGCGACGACCTCTTCCCTACCATTGCCCTGTATCATCTGCCATCAGCCATCAGCATCATTTTCATCATTGCACTCATATCCGCACTTTTTCCCAGTGCAGATGGTGCCCTTACAGCACTGACTTCCTCTTTCTGTATTGATATACTTGGCATACATAATAGGAAAGATGCAACAGAGGCGTCACAGAAAAAAACACGCATTACGGTACACCTGAGTTTTGCCATTCTCTTTCTCTGCTGCATCATTTTTTTCAAATGGCTGAATGAGAAATCCATTATCAATATTATCCTTGATCTGGCAGGTTATACCTATGGACCTTTGCTGGGATTGTTTTTCTTTGGCATTCTCACAAAGAGGAAACTGAATGCGGGATATGGCGTAACACTGATTTGTCTGCTAGCCCCTTCTATTTGCTATATGCTGGGCAAGAATGCATCCACCTGGTTCAATGGGTATCAGATAGGATTTGAGATGTTGCTGATCAATGGTCTGCTCACATTCCTTGGATTGTACCTGATATCAAGGAAGCCAAACTGATTTTTTGCATTTCCACAACATTCAGCTTTTGCCTCCTCCGCCGGAAGAGTGTAATTTCGCGGAATGGAGATTGTGATTCAGGCTGCCCATGATTACTCGGTGCAATTCAGCGAAGAAGAAGATGCTTTGCTGAAGGAGATCTATGAATATACTATTGCACATCATCCCGAATCACACATGATCAGCGGACCCGTACAAGGGCAGTTTCTGACCATGATCAGCCAAATGATCCGTCCGAAAAAAATCCTTGAGATCGGAACTTTCACCGGTTACAGTTCCCTATGCCTGGCAAAGGGATTGGACACAACCGGAGAACTGCATACCATAGAAATGAGAGAAGCAGATGCAAAACTGGCAAATTCGTTTTTTAAAAAAGGTACTTATGCACAAAAAATAAAATTGCATCTCGGCGACGCTCATTCAATCCTGGAGGAACTTAATGAGGAGTGGGATCTTATTTTTGTGGATGCAGATAAAACTGGATATATCTGGTACTATGAAAAATTGTTGCCAAAACTGAAGTCGGGAAGTTGGTTATTGTTCGACAATGTTCTTTTTCATGGCGAGGTATTGAAAGAAAAAATATCAGGTAAAAATGCAATCGCAATCCATGCTTTCAATGAACATGTAAAGAAGGATGTGCGGGTAGAAAAGGTTTTGCTTACGGTCAGAGATGGACTAATGTTAATGAGGAAAAAATAAAATGGAAATGATGAAATTGATGAAAAATATTGTGTGGCTGGTTTGTATTACGCTATCTAACCTAACACTTGTAAACGCCCAGGAGCCACTTAATGAAAATATCATACGCTACATAGAAACCTATGCCCCGCTGGCATTAAAGGAAATGAACCGAACCGGAGTGCCGGCAGCCATTAAGATTGCACAGGGAATATTGGAGACAAATGCAGGACAAAGTGATCTTGTACTCAGATCCAATAATCATTTCGGGATCAAGTGCAAGTCGAGTTGGACAGGTGAGAAAGTTTATCATGATGATGATGCCCCGGGAGAATGTTTCAGGAAATATGCAAGTGCTGACGATTCCTACCTTGATCATTCCGACTATCTCAAGTCTCAGCCCCGTTATGCATTTTTATTTGATTATGATGCTGATGATTATTCATCCTGGGCCTGGGGACTAAAAAAAGCCGGTTATGCTACGAACCCGGTATATGCACAAACACTCATCAAATACATAGAAACATACCGACTCACTGAACTGCATGCATACATTGAAGAAGAAGAAGACCCAATTGACCTGAGCGAATATTTTGATGACTTGCGAAACAACAACGCGCTCCCCCCGCTCACGAGAGAAAACAATGGTCCTCGTGAAAACGAACCCGCAGACAATGAAATCAAAACCGCAAAAAAAACCACTTCGTACCCTGCAGGTGTATTCAGACATGAAGGTACAAAAGCGGTGTTTGGAGAAAAAGGAACTTCTCTCTTATCAATAGCAAAAAAACACAAAAAGCAACTCTCTGCGCTGCTATCATACAACAGGCTACCATCCAGCACTACCAATCTTCCGAAAGACCAGGTGGTATACCTTGAGAGAAAGAAAAAATCCAAAGCCTATACAACACATACTGTTAGAAAGGGGGAATCACTCTATACAATATCCAGGAAATTCAAGACTACTGTAGAGGCATTAAAAAAAGCAAACAACTTGAAGAAAAACGACCTGCAACCCGGTCAAAAACTCAGGATCAATAAAACAGCATGAAACAACAGATAATCGATAAAACTTTTGTACCCTATCTCAACGCAACTACAATAGAAAAAGAAGTTAGCAGAATGGGGGCCGAAATCAGCCGGGAATATCAGAATAAAAATCCTCTTTTCATTGCTATCCTGAATGGGGCTTTTATGTTCGCTTCCGACCTTTTCAAAAAGATCACCATACCAGCAGAGATCAGTTTCATCAAGCTCGCTTCATACAAGGGCACCAAATCAACAGGCAACGTAATCACGGCCATAGGACTGGAAGCTGACGTTTATGGCCGGGATGTAATCATAGTAGAGGATATTGTTGATACCGGTAAAACCCTTTCCGCATATCTGCCACAGCTCATGCATCAGCAACCTGCTTCTTTGAGGATATGTGCTTTGTTGCACAAAAAGGAAGCCACTACACACCCTCTCAAGATTGACTATCTGGGTTTTGAAATACCCAATCTGTTTGTAGTAGGCTATGGATTGGATTACAATGGATTTGGAAGAAACCTTAACCAGATCATGCAACTGGAACCCTGATCAGCCAAACATTTCCTTCACACGAGCGAAGAATCCTTTTTCTGATTTTTCTGGATTGGGTGCGAAATTTTTGGAGTCCTTCAGCTTTTCAATCATCTGTTTTTCTTCTCCAGTCAACTCCTGAGGAGTCCATACATTGACATGGATGAGCTGATCTCCTTTTTCATATGAATTGATGGCAGGAAATCCTTTGCCTTTTAATCGAAAGATCTTACCGGGCTGTGTGCCTTGTGGAATCTTGATCTTGGCCCGCCCATCAATGGTAGGCACTTCTATATTGGCTCCGAAAACGGCATCCGGAAAACTGATATAGAGATCGTAAATCACGTTCAGGTTATCCCGCTGCAGATCAGCATGCTGTTCCTCTTCTATCAACACAATCAGATCGCCATTGGATCCTCCCCTTTCGCCTGCATTACCTTTTCCACTAAGACTCAACTGCATACCGTCCTGAACTCCGGCCGGGATATCGATATTTACAGTTTCTTCTGCATACACCCTTCCCTCGCCTTTACAGGCACCGCATTTGCTGGTGATGGTTGATCCTTCGCCATTACAAGTAGTACAGGTTCCCACTGTCTGCATCTGACCGAGGAAAGTATTGGTTACTTTTCTGACCTGTCCGCTTCCATTGCAGGTTCCACAAGTCTGAACTGAGTTCTTGTCCTTGGCACCTGAACCACTGCAGGTGGAACAAGGTGTATATTTTTTGACTTTAACGGTCTTGCTGGCCCCCTTTGCAATCTCCTCATAATTCATCTTGAGTTTGATGCGAAGATTGCTTCCTCGGGTACCACGGGCTCTTCCACCGCCTCCGCCTCTCTGTCTTCCTCCTCCAAAAAAACTCCCGAAAATATCATCTCCAAAAATATCCCCAAAATTGCTGAATATGTCGTCCATGTTCATGCCCTGACCACCCCCGAAACCTCTGTTCCCGTTAACCCCGGCATGTCCAAATCGATCGTACTGCGCTTTCTTCTCCTGATCGCTTAGAACCTCATACGCCTCAGCAGCTTCCTTGAACTTCTCCTCGGCTTCCTTATCGCCGGGATTTCGGTCGGGATGGAACTGCATGGCCACCTTGCGATAAGCCTTCTTGATCTCGTCGGCCGAAGCGGATTTGGAGACACCCAGTACTTCGTAATAATCTCTCTTGGACATAATATATTTTTTCGGAGTCGTTTATTTACCTACGACCACTTTGGAGAAACGTATGATTTTATCGTTAAGAGTGTAGCCTTTTTCAACTTCATCCACTACTTTACCTTTCATGTTCTCATCGGGAACAGGAATTTCTGTGATGGCTTCATGAAAATCGGGATTGAATTCTTCCCCTATGCTTTTCATTTCCTTTAGTCCTTTGGACTGCAGGGTATTCCTGAATTTAGTGAACACCAATTGAATACCCTCTCTGATTTGTACCAGGTCTTCGCTTTTTTGCATTTGTTTTTCAGCCCTGTCGCAGTCATCTATCACTTCGAGCATGGATTGTATCACTTCCCTGCCCGCAGTTTGAATCAGCTCGACTCTTTCCTTTGCATTCCTTCGCTTGAAATTATCAAACTCAGCGTAGAGTCTGATGAATTTCTCTTTTTGTTCTGCCAGTTCGGCTTTCAATAATTCAACTTCATTTTCAACAACGGTTTCAGTTGCTGATTCCGCTTCCGCCATTTCCTGATGTTCCGTTTCCTGGCTGTTTTTCAAGTCTTTTTCTTCCATGTTTCAAAATTTATCCATTCGATATGCTCAAATGGCTTGCCACAATCCGGAAAAGAGCCAAATTGTCGGTTTTACTCCGGAGAAACGCAAATTTCCGGCATTTCCGTGAAAGTTTACCTTTGCGGGATGAAGAAAGTGGTATTAAAGCGTAAAATCAGCAACAGAGTAATAAATGGTCATCCCTGGATCTTCTCCAATGAGATCGATATGGCTGAAGAAAGTCTGTCAGCAGGAGATATTGCTACAGTATTTACCCATGATGAAAAATTCATCGGCAAAGGATATGTAAACCCCCAATCCAGGATACCCATCAGGATTCTTACCAGAAAGCAAACTGAAGAGATCAATGCTGCCTTTTTTTTGAAAAAAATTGAAGAGGCATGGAACTACAGAAAGAGAATCGGGTATGAAGAAAATTGCAGACTGATCTTTGGCGAGGCAGATGGTTTGCCACAGCTGATCATAGATAAATTCAATGATTACTTTGTGATTCAGACACTTGCCCTCGGAATTGACCGATGGAAGCCTGAGATCGTGGAGGCACTGAATACAGTATTCAAGCCAAAAGGGATCTATGAAAGAAATGATGTTCCAATCAGGGAACTAGAAGGGATGGAGCAGAGAAAAGGATTTTTGTCGGCCCCATTTGATACCAGGATTCCGATTACCGAGAATGGACTGAAATTCATTGTGGATGTTGAAAAGGGACAAAAGACTGGATATTTTCTGGATCAAAGGGATAACCGAAGAGCCATTCAGCATATTGTAAAAGGAGCTGATGTGCTCGGTGCCTTCTGTTACACCGGAACCTTTGAAATCCATGCGGCACATTACGGTGCGAAACATGTGTTGGGATTGGATATTTCTGAAGCTGCAGTAGCGCAGGCCCGTGAGAACGCGGCATTGAACCATTTAACGAATATCAGTTTTCAGGCTATCAATGCTTTTGATGCACTGAAACAATGGAGCAAAGAGGGGAAACGATGGGATGTTGTGATGCTGGATCCTCCATCTTTTACCAAAACAAGGGACAATATCCAGAAGGCCATCAGTGGTTACAAAGAGATCAACCTGAGAGGCATGAAATTGGTGAAGCCTGGGGGATTTCTCGTCACTTCATCCTGCACCAATCTGGTACAGCCGGAGCTCTTTCATGAGATCATTGATATGGCGGCAAAAGATGCCAGGAGAGTAATCAGACAGGTTGTCTTTCAGTCGCAATCCGCAGACCATCCGATTATACATGGAATGGAGAACACGAACTATCTAAAATTTCTAATTGTTCAGGTATTATGATCATTTCTCTACCTGGAATTTTCCGGAGTCAATGATCTGACCATTTCTGTCGCGAAACTGAAATACATAGATACCCCTGTTGAATTCAGCAAGGTCGATGTAAACGTTGCTTCCAGGCCTATTCATTTCAAATTGCTTTTTGCCTGCAAAATTGAATATAATCAGAGTAGAGGGTGGAGGTGTTGTATATCGGTATTGTATTCTGACAAAGGACCTGGCCGGGTTGGGGTAAATATTGACCACCTTAGGGGTATTGTCACCCACAGCAATTCTCTTGCTCTGTGCCATGGTCAGGCAAGTGATGAAGAGAAAAGCTATGATCAGAAGATATTTCATCCTTGGTTATTGGTATAAAGTTAAATTATTTTTAATAAAACGGGCGGGGCCTTTGGCCCCGCCCGTATCAACCTACTAAAAATCAATTAATTCAGACCGCTCAAAGTAGTCTTGATCGCCTCAAAATTGGGGAGATCACCGGCACTTTCCAGCACTTCGGCATATTGAACTGTACCTTCCTTATCAACCACAAAAGCTGCCCGCCTGGATACACCTTTCATTTCGAAAACAAATTCATCATAAAAAGCACCATAGGCCTGAGATACAGTTTTGTTGAAATCAGAAAGCAAAGGGAAATTATATTGCTGCTCTTCCTTGAATTTTGCCAAAGTAAAAATGGAATCTACAGATACCCCAACTACTTGAGCATTGAGACCCGTGTAAATATTCATATTGTCACGCACTGAACAAAGTTCAGTAGTGCATACACCCGTGAAAGCCTGAGGGAAAAACAAGATCACCAGGTTCTTACCTTTGAAGTCGGATAAACTTACTTTATTCTTTTCGCTGTTGAAGAGTGTAAAATCAGGTGCTTTTTGTCCTTTTTCAATTGCCATAATATTTGTTTTTTATTTATTCAGTCAAATAATAAATTTATTCCAACAGCAAATGTAGATATTTAACAGTTGAATGCGACATGCAGTTCAATGGAATAAAAAAATTAAAATTTCGGACAAAGTATGATGTCTGCATGTTCAGGTCGATTCATGAACCATGACATTGACAATTCAAATCCTCCCCTGTTCAAACTCGCCCCTGCCAATCGGGATATATTGATGTCATAACTAAAGCCAATGGCAATTCTGCTGGCTTCCAGTTTCACTACCGGTATGATTGCATCTTTATAACGGTAATAGGTACCCGCATGAACTACCAATCCTGCGGCATCTTCGCCTCCGGGTTTCTTTGAAAAGAGTCCCCCGAAAATAAGCTCTTTGAAAGGTCCCTGCAGAGCATAATCTCCATGAAAGGTTACATAAGTGATATCATCTATATTCAACTTAGCCCCCCCAGAAATCACCCATTTTGGCAAATGGGTAATATTCTTATAAAAAGAATTGTAAGGCTTATTAAAATGATGATACGCTACACCTCCAAAGACCAGGTGTTGATCATAGGAGCCTAATGAAGTATTATAACTCATACCTACCGACATATCGGCATATGAATAGCTCCCGACAAGGCTTTCACCATCTGGAAGAGAACCATTGTAATAAAATCCATCATACTGACTATTTGTAGTAACCCTGGATCTATCCAGATTTCTATTTACAACACCACCCATGAAACCCAATGAGAGATAGGAAATACGCTCTTTACTCAGCGATTTATGGAAATTGACCACTGGCAGCATGTGGACTGTTTTCAACTGAATGGTTCCTGCCTTGTCATACAAGACTTGTCCGCCAAGGGTAAGAAAATCTTCTCCTCTGCCTACTTTAAATTTATATTCAGCATTGATAGAGCCGGTTTGAAAAGGATAAGAAACGCTGTTCCACTGATTGCGATACACACCCTGTACTCTTATATCACCCTCATATAAGCCTGCCAACGCAGGATTGCGCAAAAGGGGGGCTTCATAGAATTGTGAAAAATGAAGATCCTGACCCTCTACTGTCATTGAAAAAAAGACAATAAGGCAAACTGCTGCTAACCATATCTTCCACCGGTAACCGATCATCGTATGAGTGTTACATCTCCTTTCAATGTGATTATATTTCCATTTTCGCAAACCAATTCAATCATGTAGACGTAAACATCCGGTGTTACAAACTGCCCTGCCCTTTTCCCATTCCATCCAGCTGATTGATCGTTGGCAAAGAAATTTTGTTTTTCATAAACGAGTTGCCCCCATCTGCTGAACAACTTCATCGATTTGATCTTTTCAATACCCCGGCCTCTTGGATAGAATATTTCATTTTGCCCATCACCATTGGGCGAAAAAGTATTGGGGATAAATAGATTCTCTTTTGTACAAGTCACAAAAACATTCAATACATCTTTTGACATACAACCTTCATCCGTGTAGGCAAAAAGAGTATAGGTAGTAGAGTATGAAGGAGTTGATGTAGGAACCTTACAAGTAGGACAATTGAGAAATGCAGTCGGTACCCACTGCACTCTTGTTACATCATTTGAATAGGTTGGTCGCAAAGCAAACGGATATCCTGCCATTACCGTGGTATCCTTGCCGGCATCTACTTTGGGAAGATCAACAACACGAACCAATACATCATCAGTTGTCACAAAACAATTGTATGGATCTCTACCTGTAACAGTATAAACGGTAGTCTGTGCAGGTCTTGCAGTCGGTCCCGCAATATCAGTTCTGTTCAATCCCGCTGATGGCGACCATTTGTATATATCTGAGCCGAAAGAGAAAAGTTGAATCGATTCACCCGCACAAACAAATGTATCCTTCATGGCACTGACCTTTGAGGGAAATACAACCTTTACGTTCAAAGAATCAGTGGACGTGCAGCCCAGCGATGAGAATCCTTTGACAATGTATGTGATATCGCTGGCAGGACTAATTATTGGATCAGGACAAGTCAGACAACTAATGAATGAGGCAGGTTGCCACTGATATGTATTGGCTCCCTTTGCAGAAAGCTGCACAGGCTTTCCCTGACAGAGTATAACATCAGGACCTGCATCTATCAATGGATTAGGATGAACTACAAAATTTTGGTCAAGTGAATCAGAGCAACCCTTTCCGTTTGTAGCATACAATCTGAATGGATAGATGCCCGCTTTTCTGAACTGCTGCAAGGGCGGAATTTGCCCGGTAGCGCTATTTCCGTTGGTGAAATCCCAAAACCAGGAAACAACAGGAGAATTGTTAGGCGTTAGCTCTATCCCCTTGAATTGTATGATGTCTTCTTCACAAAGAACAGCCTTACTGCTTTGTATTCCTATGTCAGGTCTGGCTTGAACTTCAATGATCGCAGATCGGGTTAAAGAATCCAAACATCCATTCTGTGAAGTAACATTCAACTTCACGTTATAAAGTCCGGGTTTGGTATAGGTGGTGACAGGATTTCTTCCAGACCCTGTCTTCCCATCCCCGAAATCCCATCTCCATGCTGTAAGTGGTTCGTTCGTCAACGATCTGTCCGTAAAGGTCACAGTCCCGAAATCACACATGAAGTTGATATCAGGAGTGAATTTCGGCTCAATGGCAACTGTTCTGATACCGTTGGGTGAAGGTATAAAAACACTGCAACCGACAGTATTCAGTAGAAATATTTTAGGCTGATAAAAACCAGTATCACTATATCGATAGGTATACTGACTTGCAACCGGCATGGTATCAGAAACATTGCCATCGCCATAATCTATGAATACAAAATTGGTATTTACATGATTGATGTTGAAAACTGCATCATATGGATCGCAGATGGCAGGCTTAAAATTGGTAGATCCCCTTGGTCCTTTCACTGAAATCAGAAGCGGGCTATAAGAAGTTACCTTGCAACCACCAGGACTGGTTACGGTTAAAGAGACAGGATAGTTGCCCGACAGATTGTAAAGATGTTCTGGATCCTTTAAGGTTGATGAAGTGCCATCGCCAAAATCCCACTCAAAAGATTCGGCATAGTTTCCATTGAATGTAAACAACGCATTGAAAGGGGGGCATTCAGAAATCTCCTTAAATGCAGAAAACTTTGCAGACGGGGTATCGATGTAAATAAAATTTGGATTTATTGCTGTCTTTTCACAGCCCAAAAGATCTTTTACTGTCACCTGAATTGTCTTTAAACCAATCTCCTGATAACTGACTCTTGGATTGGGAACAAAAGCAGTTTTCCCGTCACCAAGAAGCCATGCATATGAAACCAGTTGGGAGGAAGAAATTGCTTCTAGCTGAATATTTTTATTAAAGCAGGAAATAGTATCGAATGAGACAATTCTGATATCTGGATCTGAAGTCAAAACTGTGGTGTTTGTTTTGGAGGAAGTACATCCTGCTGTATCGGTTACGGTAAGGGTGACAGGAAATTGACCGACTCCATTGAATTGATGTGTAACCGGGCCTGAAAGAATATTTACGGGTGTTGTTCCATCACCGAAAGACCATATCTTACTCACAAATGGTGTGGTACCATCACCAGAAGTATTATCCCTAAAAGTCACAGGCAAACCAGAACAACCTGTAACAGGGGTTAATGCAGCATAGTTGGCAACTGGTCCTCCAACCAATACATTTTTTCTCGGAGATGAGATCACACAATTGTTGGTATCGATGATTCTGAGCTGAATAGAATAAACTCCTCTCCCACCGTTTGAACCATACTTACAGAGAGAAGCGAAGTTGACTTTCAGTGTTGATGAACCTCCCGGCCCACCAAAGCCACATCCAAGATCCCAATTATAGGACTTTATGAACTTCGGATTATCTGCAACGGCATTAATTGTCATGAACGTATCAGATACGCATAAAGGCATTTTCAAAAAACTGAAATCGATCTTCCCTTCATCCACCACCCTCACAACAAGTGAATCAATATAACTACAAGTTCCGTCGCTCACTTTCAGTGAAATGGTATACTGTCCCGGTTTGTCATACTTGTGCTGAAGGGAATTCTGTTTGGATGTGTATGAATTAATGTTGCCATCACCATAGTTAAGATCCCAATTCTGAATATTACCAAGTGAATTATCAACAATTACTCTTTCAAATGGGGCAGAACAATCATCCAGAACAGAAAAAATAGAAACTACTCCTCTCACATTGATATAATCTTTTTTGAAAAGTTCATTCGAACAACCATATTGGTAAACTACAAGTTTGACATCTACCGGCTCAATTTTTTTAAATCTCCATTTCGGATCTTTTTCATTAATACTATCCTTGGCATCAAAAACCCACTTATAACCAGTTATACTATCTGGAAACAATTGCACATATTTAAAATTAAAGGACTCACTGGCGCAACTATCTCGGGGAAGAGCAACAAAATCAAAATCTTTTGGCTTTGACCCGGCTCTAACGATCCAGTTATAAGTCTTTTGACAACCTTCAGTTGTCGTGACCCTGAGATTAACGGTGTATTGACCACTATCGGTCAATGTATAAGGTGCAGGAACAGGTGTGTTTTCAGTTGCCAAAACGTTTCCCTTCCTGTCTTTGTACTCCCATTCCCAATTGACCAGCTCTGCCATATTTGCAAATTGAATGACCGGTGCAATTTTGAAAGGCAGGCATCCGCTATCGGGTAAATTGACTTTAACGATTTTTGGGGGGACAATTGAAATTTGATTCGGAACCGTCTTACTCACAATGCAGCCTTTATCTGATGTTAGTGTTAAACCAACAGAAAAAATACCATCCCGTGTATAGATGTGTGATAAAACAGGTGAATAGGGAGAATTCTGTGTAATCGAATTCCCATCACCAAAATTCCAAACCCTCTTTACAATAGAACCTGAAGAATTGTCTGTGAAAACAACTGGGAAAGGGAAATTGCAACTGCTGATTTTATCAACACTGAAGTCTGCTACAGGGGCAGGATTTATTCGGATTGTTTTTTCTGTAAATGCAAGACAAGCACCAATCTGGGTCTGCAGCCTTACTGTGAACTGTCCGGCATTGGTGAATGTGTAATTCAAATCCTTTTGTGTTGCAATCAAATTTCCATTAATAAACCATTGGTTGGTGATTGGATCCGGGTTAGATGTATTCAGAAAATTCAACGATGTACCTGAACAAGCACTGTCGGGTCCTGTGAAAGATGCCTTAATTGTTGTGGGCGGTAAAAAATAATCTGAAGTCTTTTCATCCTTACATCCGTTTGCAGTGGTAGTGGCCAGTTTAATTATATAAGTCCCTGGTGTTGGAAAGGTTAAATCTGGTTCAGCATCCGCATCATTTGAAATAGTTACTGCGGAAGGGCCGGTGACAGTCCACTTGTACTGATTCACGCCAGTGCTGTTATTCAATGCTTTTATGGTTACCGGATATTGACAGGATGAGGGAGGAGGCAAATAAAAATCTGCAATTCCAGGATCAAAAACGGTTATGTATCCTTTAGGTGAAGGCTGAAAAACAGAGCATCCCCCTTCTGAAACTACAGTAAGTCCTACATCCATATTACCGGACTTGGTATATACATGAGAGATGCCAGCTTGACCAGTTGCTGCTGAAGTGCCATCGCCAAAGGTCCATTTTCGAGTGGAAATGAACTCCTTGAAAATGTTTCCAGTAAGTGGGTCTTTTACTTCAAGGTCTTTCGTTTGATCCGTCAGATTTACCGTCAATGGAAGACAACCGCTTGTGACATCTGCTGTAAATTTGACAACCTGCTCGGGAAAAATAACAACAAGGGCAGTAAAGAATGATGTTTCATTTGCAGCATTGACAACCGTCAGGGTCACATAGTAAACGCCCGCGGAAGTATAGGTCCAGGTGGGATTGGGATTCGTTGATGAACCTCCATCACCAAATGCCCACTGAGTAAGATGAGCCCCCCCCGTGGTTTCATCTCTGAATGTGACAACCACCGCATCACTTGAGGTTTTTATGCAGGTCTTCGATCTGACAAATGAAAACTTGGCATTCAGCTGTGCTCTTGAAGATTCAGGCAGAAAAGAACTGATAACCAAGAAAAATAAAAATAATTTTCCAAACAATTGAGAGGAGGATTTTTGAAATGATATGTCTTTGATTACATTCAATTGAACTTCAAATTAATACAAAGATAATTTAGGGTCTCTCATTTTTTGACAAGTCGCATATTGGATGTGTAGCCTGTCTGAATTACTTTGGCCTCCACAAAGGTGAGCCCGGATTTGGTAATAAACCATGTATAATTCAATTTTTTCAACGTGTCATTACCCGAAATGAAACTGGATTCAATGGTCATGAGGGTTTGATTTGCCTTCCAGGTTCCTTTGACAGTGGTAGTGCCTTTGATAGCATCCACAGTTCCGTCTTTCAAAAACTGGAATTCATATCCGTCAAATTCTGTTTTAACATCCGTTCCGGATACTGAAAACTGATCAACTACCCATCTTCCACTTGTCATAAGTGTAATAACAATATCTTCTGCCTGCTGGTTAGCAATTTCTTTTGCTTTCTCACAGGAAAAAGAGCCGATAAAAAAAATCATCAGAAAGTAGCGTTGGATGTTTTTCATTTATTGATTTTAATCTTTGAAATATTATTCAATAAAACGTTATAAATCAGGGCATATTGCCTTCCCACCCCCTGTAAATTCCACCATATTCACTTACTTTTCTAAACAAAGGAACAATTACCCCTTCTATCCAACCTTTATAGGGTTTTTCTTCACGTGATAGAAGCAACTCAAACCGTCCGGTTTGGGCACTCACAACTGCAGGCAGTTTCTCAATACTAAAACCAATAGCATCGGGGCCCGACAGGAACCGATTCATGGATGCTATGTCAGAAAAAGAGAGGAAGTGTGAGATGTTGATCTTTTCACCTTTCCTGACGGTCAATTTCGCCAGTTTTCTTTTGCTTTGAATTCTCAGAAAATCCAGATCGGAAGGATACAGAACCTCAAAATAGTTGGTCCAGCCCTTGTCCATTTTTGCCTGTGCCAACCATTCAAAAATGCTATAGGGTTGCATCGCCTGGTTCAAAGCCTTTCGATAGCCCAGTGTATCGGGTGCATAGAAATAGAATTCCCTGATCCCCCGTTGGGTAAATCTTCCGGCAAAAACTGCACCACATTGTCTTGCTAGATATTCAACCAGACGATCTTCAATGTTGAGTAGATTTTCCATGTCTTCCTGCCTGGGCATACCCTGCTGGTCCAGCTGGTTCAGCCTTATTCTCATGATGATAACCATGGAATCCTCTTTGACAGGTGCTACCGATTTTAATCCAAGGTCTACATTGATCGATACTGGTTTACCGTTCAGGGGCACAATATAATTCTCCCAATCATGTTCCGCTTTTTGTGAAAAAAGCAGCAAGGGTAACCAGAGAGGCAGAAACAAGAAAAATCTGCTCATGTATATTGGGCTATTCGTAAAGTAAAGTAATTTCAATTCCTACAAACCATGAAATAAATGCTGAAAATCAAGGACATAATTAACTTTTTAGAAACAATCGCGCCTCTCTCTTATCAGGAAGAGTATGACAATTCCGGTCTGACCTGCGGAAATGCTCAACATGAATGTTCAGGAGCACTTATCGCCCTCGACTTAACCCCTGAAATTATTGAAGAGGCATCCAAAAATGAGTGCAATCTGATCATCGTTCACCATCCTCCCATCTTCAAAGGATTGAAAAAATTGGTCATCAATGACCCAATTGCAGAAATGCTCATTTCCTGCATAAAAAAAGATATTGCAGTCTATGCCATTCATACCAATCTCGATAATGTTGTTGACGGCGTAAATGGAGAGATTGCAGAACGCCTTGGATTACAAAAAACCCGAGTGTTGTGCCCATTGCCTTCCACACACCGCAAAATGACCTATTATGTTCCCATAGAACATGCGGAAAAAACCAGAAAAGCCATTTTTGATGCGGGTGCAGGCAAGATAGGCAATTACGATCAGTGCAGCTTCAATAGCTATGGGGATGGCACATTCAGAGCGCTGGAAGGCGCAAATCCATTTGTTGGAGCTCAAGGAGTTCAGCATACAGAAAAGGAAACCAAAGTTGAACTGCTTTACCCTTACCATCTGGAATCGCTGATCATTCAGACCTTGAAGGAAAATCACCCTTATGAAACGGTTGCCTATCATACCACAAACCTGGAAAACCGATTTGATGAGATCGGTGGGGGGATCATCGGTAATTTGGTTGAACCAGTCTCCGAAACAACATTTCTTCAGATGGTAAAAAAGGCCTTTCATACCGGCACCATCCGGCATAGTCCATTTACCGGGCAGAACATCCAAAAGGTTGCTATTTGCGGAGGATCCGGTAAGTCAATGATTAACAATGCTTTACGGGAAGGTGCAGATGTCTTCCTCACAGCAGATCTCGGGTATCACGACTTTTTCATTCCCAATGGAAAAATGCTTTTGGCAGATATGGGACATTTTGAGAGTGAGCAATTCACTTCTGACCTGATATTGAGGCGGATAAAAGAAAAATTCCCTACCTTCGCACTCCTTAAAACGGGCATCAGTACCAATCCTGTCAACTATTTTTTATAATCGATTATGGCAACCGTTAAAGAATACTCAGTCGAAGAAAAACTCACAGCTCTTTATAACCTACAGAAGATCGAGAGCAAGCTGGATGAGATCGCGATCCTGAAAGGAGAACTCCCTATCGAGGTTCGTGACCTTGAAGATGAAATCCATGGTCTTAAAGCCAGGGAAACAAGGATAGAGGAAGAAATCAACGGTATCAATGAGTTCATAGAGCAAAAGAAAGCAGCAATTGCTCAGTCTCAGGAGCTGATCAAGAAATACGAGAAACAGAGTGACAATGTGAAGAACAGCCGTGAGTATGAGGCTATCAATAAGGAAATAGAGACCCAAACCCTGGATCTTAAACTTGCAGAAAGACATATCAAGGACGCAAATGAAGAGATTGCTGACAAAGCAAGGATCCTTGATACTGCCAAAAAGAATATTGCAACAAAAGAGGCCAATCTCAAAGTAAAAAAAGGGGAGCTCGACAAGATCATCTCAGAAACAGAAAAGGAAGAAAAAGAATGCAGAGCGAACTCAGATAAAGCCCGTGCTGCAGTTGATCCACGCCTATTGTCATCATTCGACAGGATCAGAAATAATTTCCGCAACGGACTCGCAGTTGTACCCGTTCTGCGTGATGCATGTGGTGGATGCTACAATGCCATTCCTCCCCAACGCCAGAGTGAAATTCGTCAGCACAAGAAAATTATCGTTTGTGAAAACTGCGGTAGGGTTCTGGTTGATGAGGAACTGGCAAACAAATAAATCAGGCTTCACCCATTTTTTTACAGGAGATCCCTCTGATTTCCCCGAGCATGCGAACACATTCCTGTTCGTGTATTCTCGGAATCCCAATCTTATATACACTGAAAAGCTGCAGTTCCTGCTCCAGTATGTTGCAATTGAACCTTCTGATGGCCTTCAATACCTCGTTGGTAACCGTATAATCAAACTGTAATTCATATTTGATCTCCACCTGTTTCCTGACAACTGGCGTAAGCTGCAAGGCCAGTCCGGCAGCAGTTTTGTATGCGTTGATCAGACCGGGTACCCCCAACAAGGTTCCTCCAAAATACCTGACTACAATGACCGCTACATCTGTCAAGCCCTTGCTGTCGATTTGTCCCAATATGGGTCTGCCAGCTGAACCTGCAGGTTCTCCGGCATCTGAAGCACGGAATACCAATCCATCCCCTCCGATCCGGTAAGCAAAACAATGATGGGATGCCTTGGGGTGTTCCTTTTTTACTTCAGAAAGAAACAACTTGAAAGCATCAATGGAGTTTACAGGAGCCGCTATACCAATGAACTTGCTGCCTCTATCGCTGAACTCAGCACTTGATTTCTGATCAATGGTCTGAAAATAATTGGGATCGGACTGTAACATGGCAGCGAAGGTACATGCTGTTTGGTATTTTCAGGAAGAGGAAGTTGAATTCAGTTCCCCATAGAGTTTGATTTATGCTACTTTTGACATCATGCATATTCGTGAAGCATACCAGCTTGTCCGCGATGCTTTGACACCGGAATATGAGAATCGTGAAGCCTCTGCCATGTCTGATATGCTGCTGGAAGAGATCACCGGTCTCGACAGATCTGCGAGGCTCATCCATCACGACAAAGAACTTACCCCTGATCAGGAAGAACATCTGCAGGAGGGGATCAGAGAATTGTGTCATGGAAGACCCATCCAATATGTAATCGGCCATGCCTGGTTCTGTGGTATGCGTTTCAAAGTGGATGAAAGGGTGCTGATACCCAGGCCAGAAACAGAGGAGCTGGTTGAACTGATAAAGGAAACATACAAAGACCAGGAAAAGGATCATTCTTACACCATAAGGGTTCTTGATATTGGCACCGGCAGCGGATGCATCCCCATATCCCTTAAAAAATATTTTCCGAAATGGGAGATATGGTCACTCGATAAAAGTGCCGGAGCTATCGAGCTTGCCCGTCAGAATGCCATACTATTGGAAGCAGATGTACATTTTTCACAGGCTGATATTTTAACCGATGCAAAAGATGGGGAATGGAAAGGGTTTGATATCGTAGTCAGCAATCCCCCTTATATTCTTCCGCAGGAAAGCAAAGAGTTGGCAAGACATGTACTGGAGCATGAACCCCAGATGGCATTGTTCACCACCAACGATGACCCTATACAGTTTTACAAAGCCATTCTTGATTTCTGCGATCTGCATTTGATGAGGGGAGGAAAATTATTCTTTGAAACACACGTTGATTATGCAGCTGAAGTGGCAAAAATCATGGAAGAACATGATTTCACAGAAGTGAAGATCCAAAAAGATTTGCAGGGGAAAAATAGAATGGTATTCGGAACCAGAAGCGGATCATCACTATGATCATTGCTTTTCAACGGAAAGAACAGTTCTTGCCCCCAGCTCCTTTGCCACACGCATCACGCCTACTACGGCGTCAATGTCAACCGTTTTATCAGCATTGATCACGATGGTGGGTATCTCTGTCTTTTCTTTAAGGATCACAGGTTGGAGCATTGATTTCAGAGAATCAAAAGAAACAGGGGTTGTGCCCACATAAAATTGCTTGTTGGCGTCAATGGATACCACAACGTTTTGTTTGGCTTTGGTATCCCCCTGGGATTTGGGCTGAGAAAGTTTGATCACATTGGGATTGGCCAGAGTGGAAACAATGAGAAAGAACATCAGCAGAATGAATAGAATGTCATTCAGCGCTTCCGTGAACACTTCGGTCTCTCCCCTATTTGATTTTCTGATCTGCATCAAATATTCTTGTTGGATGGGTCTTGAATGATATCCAGAAAATCGGTGGCGGCTACTTCCATTTTGTTTGCTGTTTTATCGATCTGGGTATGCAGATAACTGTACCCCAAAAATGACAACAACCCTATCACCAACCCGGTGATGGAAGTAACCAGCTTTACGTACAATCCTCCAGCGATGGTATTCAGCACAAATTCACCAGTGGTATTGATGTCAAAAAACAACTGCATCAATCCCGCCAGTGTTCCAACGAACCCAAAAATGGGAGCTGCCCTGGAGATTACACTCAAAACACTCAGGTTTCTCTCCAGGTTATACATCTCAAGTCGTGCTACACTCTCCATGCTTCTTTCAACAGCATCAATAGGTTTACCAATGCGCTGAACCCCTTTGTCAATGATTCTTGCCACCGGATTATCTGTGTTCCTCGTCATTGAACGAGCAGCAATTGCATTGCCACTTGCGATATGATCCCGAATGATCCTCATGAAATTGTCATCGATCTTGCCTGCCTTTTTGATGGCTATGTAACGCTCAAAGAAGAAAAAGACAGCAAGAATAAATAGCAAACCGAGAGGGATCATCAGGGCTCCACCGGATTGCAGAATATCAAAAAGGTTCATGGCTTTAGACATGGTCAATGCATTTTACGCAACATGAAGTTGCCATTTTTTTTTGTAATATTCTGCTAAAGTTATTCCACAGCAGCTTGCTCCCATTCCTTTAGTAATTGAACGAGCACATCAACGGACTTTTCCATATCCTGCACACTCACAAACTCTTGTTTGGAATGCAATGCCATTTCACCGGTAAAGAGATTCGGACAAGGCAGTCCCATAAAAGAAAGACGAGACCCGTCAGTACCTCCCCTCACCGGTAAACTGATCGGATCAATGCCACAGGCCTTCATGGCAGACTTTGCATGGCGGATGATATCAGGATGCTGATCCAGCACCTCTCTCATATTCCTGTATTGCTCCCTGACAATAAAAGAATAACTGCATTGCGGATAGGCAGATAAAATAGTTTTCAGGGTAGCTTCCAGTCTTGCTTCATGTTCTTTCAGTCTTGCTGTATCAAAATCCCTGATGATGAATTTAATGGTAGCTGATTCTGCTCCTCCTCTGATATCTGTGGGATGAACAAAACCTTCTCTACCCTCCGTTACTTCCGGCGCCCATTCATCTTTCGGCAAGGCATCCAAAAAAGCAGATGCCAGCTTGATAGCATTGATCATTTTGCCTTTGGCAGATCCGGGATGGGCAATAACTCCCTGTATGGTAATCTCCACTCCATCAGCAGAAAACGTTTCAAATTCCAGTGAGCCCCTTTCGCTTCCATCCAAAGTATATCCAAAATCAGCCGCCAGCTTCTGCATATCGACATGCTCTACACCTCTTCCCACTTCCTCATCTGGAGTGAACAAAATCCTTACTGCTCCGTGAAGAATTGAAGGATCTTTCTGCAGACGCTGCACCAGCTCCATGATCACAGCAACTCCTGCCTTATCATCTGCTCCGAGCAATGTTAGCCCACTGGCAGTTATGATATCATCACCTATTCGTTCAAGAAGATAAGGATGATTGACCGGACTGATCACTTGCGTCGGATCATCGGGTAGTATGATGTTCTGACCCTGATAGTTTTGATGCAATATCGGTTTCACATGGGTTCCACTGCAATCAGGCGCTGTATCGACGTGGGAACAAAAACAAATAACCGGTACTTTCTTATTTGTGTTGGCAGGAATAGTTGCATACACATAACCCCACTCATCCATGTGTGCATCTGCAAGCCCCATTTCACGAAGTTCTGATGCCAGTAAACCTGACAAATCCTTCTGCTTTTCCGTTGAGGGAAAAGTACTGCTTTCCGGATCGCTCTGGGTATCGATCTGAACGTAACGCATAAATCGGGAAGAAATAGATTCCATAAGATGATTTATAAAATTGAATGGTATTCAGGAAGCATTCAGACGGTATCCCCGAAGAAAATCTTCAATGGCCATCCGCTTTTTTCCTTCCAGCTGGATCTCGGTCAAATAAAGCCATCCATCAGCTGCTGCAAAACGGAGATAGGTTTTGCCATCCGATTCATACGATCCGGGCTGTGATACCTTTGCCATTTTCATTTCAGACTTGAATACCTTTAGCAGTTTGCCTTCAAGAAAAGTAAATGCCGCAGGATAAGGTGATAGTCCGCGTACCAGATCATATACCGCTTTTACAGATTTGGTCCAATCAATTTTGCAGGTATCGGTATGGATCTTGGGCGCAGAAGGCAAATCAGTAGGATCGCCAAGATCAGCCTGGGGCTTTGGCTTCAGGGTTCCGACAACATAATGCTGCAAGGTCTGATAAACCAGTGTTGCACCCAGATTTTTCATTTCATCATGAAGCTCTCCGGCCGTTTCGTCATCTCTGATGGGAATGGCTTGTTGCATCAATACATCACCTGTATCGATGGCATGCTGCAATTTGAAAGTGGTGATACCTGTTTCTCTCTCTCCATTGATGATCGCCCAATTGATGGGTGCGGCGCCACGATACTTTGGCAAGAGGGAAGCATGTAGATTGATTGTACCCAGCGGGGGCATGTTCCATACTGTTTCAGGCAGCATTCTGAAGGCTACTACGACTTGCAGATCAGCATTCAATGCAGCCAGTTCTGCTAAAAATTCTGGAGCTTTAAGTTTGTGCGGCTGAAGAACATGCAAGCCCTTTTCCAAGGCGTATTTCTTCACAGCAGAGGGTGTCAACTGCATACCCCTTCCTGCAGGCTTATCAGGAGCTGTAACCACGCCCACTACCTGACAACCTTCACTCACCAGTTTATCCAGTATCGCTACTGCAAATTCCGGCGTACCCATGAAAACGATTCTGCAATCCCGCAATTCCTTCATCACACAAATTTAATCATTTCCATTGTCCCTCGTCCCCTGTCCCTCGTCCCTTGTCCCTCTGCCTTATTTATATATCAAATACTTCTTCCTGATAATCTTAAAGTCAGCAAGACCAGGCTCCCATGATTTTCGGATATCCTCCTCGCCCAAACCTGATTTGATCTGTTCCATCAGTATGGCATTACCTGCCAGCTTGTTGAAGAAGGAGGCTCTTGCATCACCAGACTTTGGCAAAATGAAAAACTTCTCTTTCTCGGGAAACAACTTGTAAGCCGTGAGCAGATAAGAAAGATCAAGTCTGTTATTGAGTCGCTTTCGAATCATGGCAGGGTCACCCGTCACATTCCATCCATAACACAACTGATCCTTCAATTTAGGAGCTGTTGCCCCCGACATGGAAACGGGTGTAAAGGCATACAGATTTTTGGGTAATGAAGGGTGACCAAAGATCTGAAAAGGTGCAACTGTTCCTCTTCCTTCACTCAAAACAGTTCCTTCAAAAAAACAGGTTGAAGGGTACCAGTATATTGAACTCAGGTTGGGCAAATTTGGCGATGGTTTGATCGGAAGATCATACACGCTGGTTCTGGTATAGTTTTTACAGGCAATCACTTCAAGAGGTTTATTGCCCTTCGCCACCGATGCTTTGTAAGCCTGCATGGCTGCAGGTTTCAGCCATGATTCACCAGCCAGCATTTTTGCATATTCTCCAATCGACATGCCATACACTACAGGTACTGGCTGCATGCCGATAAAAGATCTGAATGCGGTATCCAGAACCGGACCATCCACATAATGAATATTGGGATTGGGCCTGTCCAATACAATCAGCTTTTTATTATTGATAAAAGCTGATTCCATATAGGCTTCAAGTGAAGAGATGAAAGTATAGAATCGTACGCCCACATCCTGGATATCAAAAAGCAATATATCCACTTCTTTCAGATCCTCTGCAGAAGGTGCGCGCTTGGTGCCATATAGCGAGATGACCGGTATCTGGGTTGCTTCATCAACATAATTACCCACCTTTTCTCCTGCATCGGCAGTGCCCCTGAAACCATGTTCCGGTCCGAAAATGACAGTAACCTTCACCCCTTTTTTCATCAGCAGATCTACCAGATGCATGTCGCCAACCATCGATGTTTGGTTGGCAAATACACCGACCTTTTTTCCCTGAAGTTTGGGAAGATATTCATTCAGATCAGCAGCGCCGGGCTGGACCAAACCGGGAGGGGTTTGACTCTCCGTAATCAGCGTATAACTGCATAACAACAAAAGGAGGAGAAACTTTCTCATTGATTTAGGACTTTGTTTCAATAAAAGTAAAAGAATAAAGGTAGTTTTGACGTCAATTTGAACACAAAAAATATATTATGCAAGTAAAGCAAGGAGACGTAGTAAGGGTTCATTACACCGGTACGCTGCTGGATGGATCACAATTTGACAGTTCAGTAGGTCGCGCGCCGCTGGAATTTACCGTGGGAGCAGGACAAATGATTGCCGGTTTTGATGCCGGTGTGGTAGGTATGGCAATTGGTGAAAAGAAAACCATTCAAATCGATCCCGATCACGGATACGGACAAAAAGATCCAAATGCTATTGTTGAATTTCCAAGATCAAATGTACCCGAAGACATGCAAATTGAGGTGGGCATGAAACTCAATCTGCAAAACCAATATGGACAACCCGTACCGGTTGTGGTTACAGAAGTGAAGGAAGACATCATCATCATGGATGCCAACCATTTCCTTGCCGGACAAGACCTGGTATTCGAAGTGGAACTGGTTGAGATCGTTGGAGCCTGATCAGGATTTCTTTATCTTATAACACCACCGCAGCAATTTTCCTTTGAAATCAAAGGGGGTAGTTGCGGTGGTGATTTCGTTTATGACACCATTGATGCTCTCGACATCCATCTCAAATTTTCTGGCATTCGTACTAAAATAAAGTACACCAGCATCAGCCAGTTTTTCAATACAGGTATTGATCAATTCAACATGCTGCAGCTGAATATCAAAGATATCCTTCATAGCCTTGCTGTTGCTGAAAGTAGGGGGATCCAAAATGATGAGATCATAACTTTTATCGGGTACTCCACCCAACCACTGGGTTACATCAGCTCTCAAAAATTCATACGCCGCTCCTTTGAATCCATTCAACTCCATATTCCGTTTGGCCCAATCAAGATACGTGTTGGATAGATCAACCGAAACCACCTGAGCAGCATTCCCCGCAGCTGCATAGACCGAAAAAGAACCGGTATAACAGAACAAATTCAGTACTTTCTTGCCCATTGATTCTTTACGTACCATTTCTCTGGTGATTCGATGATCGATGAAAAGCCCTGTATCTAGATAGTCTGTCAGGTTAATCAAAAATTTCAATCCTCCCTCTGAAACCTCGAAAAAAGTTTTTTGGTTATCCGTTTTCTGGTATTGATCCTGACGACTCTCCTTTCGCTTTCTCTCTTTGAGGTGAATCTGTTCAGGTGTCTTCTCCAGCACATGCTGAACAACTTCCAGACTGTCTGTAAGCCATTGTTCATATTCTTCTTCTGAAAGACGATGCTGACTTCTATATTCAGTTACCAATACCTCTTCGCCATAAATATCAATGATCAGGGGAAACTCAGGCAGGTCTCTGTCGTACAAACGATAGCAACTGATCTGCTGTTGCTTTGCCTGTTTGCCAATGATCCTTTTCACCTTCTTCAGGCGGTTATCGAACATGATCAGTTTAGCATCAGACATACGGCAAGTTAAGAAAGAGCAGAGTAAAAATGCTGAATCATAGCACATGCCTGATAATGTTATGATTCAGATTTCTACCTTTGTACAAATTTTAAAACATGAGATCGCTATTATTATCAACTTTGCTGTTCGCGTCTTTTCATGCAATGGCACAGGTTCCAGCTATCAAACCTGCTGAATTTTCCAGTGCCATCAAAGCACAAAACATTCAGGTGTTGGATGTAAGAACGGCAGACGAATATAAAAGCGGACATCTTCCTCATGCCCTTCAGGCGAACTGGCTTAACAAAACGGAGTTTAACGACAGAACCCAACATCTCGATAAAAATAAAACGGTATATATCTATTGCCTCAGCGGCGGTAGGAGTGCGGCAGCCGGTGCAGCACTTCTGGCTCAGGGCTATAAAGTTGTAAATATGGAGGGTGGCATCAATGGATGGAAGAATGCCAGCCTTCCTGTGGAGGGCGCTTCCAATGTAAAACAAACATCGATGGAATCCTACAATGGACAGATCAACAGTACTAACCTTGTGCTGGTTGATTTCGGTGCGGAATGGTGTCCACCGTGCAGAAAAATGGAACCCGTCCTGCAGGCCTTCATGAAAGAGAACAGTAAAAAATTAACTCTTGTCAAAATGGATGGAGGCGTTGAAACTGAACTGATGAAGTCGCTCAACGTAGAAGCCCTGCCTACATTCATCCTTTACAAAAATGGTAAAGAGATCAAACGCAAGCAGGGCCTTGTATCCAGAGAGGAGTTCAACTCCTGGATCAAATAAGCCTATTTTTTTGCCGCTTTCTGCATGGCATTCTGACCGCCGCCACCACCACGGGGAGCACCAGGACCGCTCAATGCAGAAGCACCCTTGAACAACTGATAACGGCTTGGCATTTCCTTTATAGGCCACATGCCATTGGCTTCATTGATATCAGCTGTTTCCTTCATGGGATCCATTTTGATGGCAGATACTTCCTTGTCTTTCACAAATAGCTTTGTTACCTTCTGCTCATTCAATCTCCAGATCGTAACCGGTATCCTGTCCACTTCTTTGCTTCCATCTTTAAAAGTCCATTCCACAATGATGGGCATCACCATTCCTCCTTTATTGGAGAAGGTCAGCTCGTAAAGATTTTTATCTTCCCATTGCTTGTAGTTCTCTTTGTCCTTCTGTCCGTCCAATTGCTGTTGTGCCATATCCTGGTACATTTTGGCATCGGCGTTTCTGTTGAAGTAATAAAAATCACGAAGTGTGGTATCTGCATCGGTATAAAAACCAATCTTCTTGTCATTGCGGTTGCGGACCTTGCTGATGCTCTCAAATTCAGGAGCCTGCATGGAAGCCATATTTTTATCAGCATCCAGCTTGAACCATTTTACGGAATCAAGAGAGATGTCTACCGGCTCCGTTCCATAGTACCATCCTCTCCAGAACCAATCCAGATCAACGGCACTGGCATCTTCCATGGTACGGAAAAGATCGTAGGGTGTTGGGTGTTTGAAAGCCCATCTTCTTGCATATTCTTTGAAGGCATAGTCGAACAGTTCACGACCCATAATAGTCTCACGCAGGATATTCAACCCTGTAGCCGCTTTGGCATATGCATTGGATCCAACATTGGCTACATTGTCGCCTTTGGTCATGATCGGCTCAAGCAGATCCTTGGGTAGCTTCATATAATCAGTGATGAGATGTGCTGGTCCTCTTCTGGAAGGATAGTTGTTGTCGAATTCCTGCTCGGTGAGAAACTGACAGAAAGTATTCAACCCCTCATCCATCCACCAGTACTGACGCTCATCAGAATTGACAATCATCGGGAAGAAGTTGTGTCCCACCTCATGGATGATCACACCAATCGCACCATATTTAACAGATTCACTATATGTGCCATCCTTTTCTGCACGACCAAAATTCATGGCCAGCATGGGGTACTCCATGCCAATCGCGGCTTCCACTGAAATGGCAACCGGATAGGGATACGGAATGGTAAACTTGGAGTAAGTTTTGATCGTATGATAGACAGCCTTGGTGGAATACTTCCTGTAGATGGGATAGGCCTCTTTTCCATAATAACTCATACACATCACCTTCTTGCCTTCCACATCAGCAGCCATGGCATCCCATACCAGTCTCCTTGAAGTGTTGAAGGCAAAGTCACGTACATTCTGCGCCTCATAGATCCAGGTTTTTTTGCCTTTGGATTTGTCCTTTGCATTTTCGATGGCCTCTGCCAGGGTCACAATCTCAACGGGCTCTGCTGAGGTCTGAGCTTTCTGCCAACGGGCCATCTGCTCTGCATTGAGTACAGCAGCAAGGTTTTTGCACTCACCTGTTGAGGCCACAATATGATCTTCGGGCACAGTAATGTTCACTTTATAATTTCCGAATGTAAGGGCGAACTCTGCACCACCTGCGAACTGAAGATTCTGCCATCCCTGAAAATCACTGTACACGGCAAGTCTGGGAAACCATTGTGTAATGGAATAAAGATTGTTGCCGTCTTCAGCGAAATATTCATATCCGCCTCTGCCATAACGGGTCAACTTATCAGGGATCCTGTAATTCCAGTTCACCTTAAAAATAAATTTTTGTCCAGGTTTTAAAGGAATAGGCAGATCCACCCGCATCATGGTCTGGTTTACGGTATAAGAAAGCGGCTTACCGGCTGCGTCAGTCAGTGCAGTGATATTCACACCAAATCCCTTCATGTATTCTTTAGGATTCATCTGCAGCAATTGCTGATGGGTAAGCCTGCTGCTCATGGCTGAAGGCTTGTCATAGTTGTTGTCGCTGTTGGGATGATGAAAATTCTCATCGATCTGCAACCAGATATAGGTGAGGATATCCGGAGAATTGTTGAAATAGGTTACGGTCTCTGAACCAGTGAGTAGATTTTCCTCCTCATTGATGTCTACATTGATCTCATAATCTGCACGCTGTTGCCAGTACTTGGGACCAGGAGCACCGCTGGCGGTACGGTATTCATTGGGATCCTGCATCAGGTAATCGAGCTGTTCAAAACGATTACCGTGATTGGAGCCCGGATTTCTCAGAGGCTGTGCAAAAACAGCCGAACAGGAGAAAACAAAAGAAACGATGATAAATGCCTGTTTCATGAATGGATATTTATTGAAAAAAAGGAATTCTCTGATAAGCCATAAATAAGGATAGTCCCAGGATGATCGATGAAAAAAGCGTGATCAGCACTCTTTCGGAAATGATGTTGTACCAACGCAGCGCCCACGATATCGAAAGGACCACTAAAACTACAAAAATCTGACCGATTTCCAGTCCCACGTTGAAACTGAAAAGGCTCCATACCAACTGCTGGTCTGAAGCCAGCATCATCCGGATATAATTGGCATAACCCATGCCGTGGATGAGTCCGAAGCCCAGAGCCATGGCATATTGGATCCTGTTTCCGATACCGCTTTTATCTGGCAACAGTAGATTTTTCAGGGCAGTAGCAGCAATGGTACAGGGGATAACGAACTCGACCCATTCGGTCGGCAATCGGAAGCGATCCAGCGCACTGAGGTAAAGGGTGATGGCATGACCTATGGTGAATGCCGTCACCAGCACCAGCACTTTCCGCCAATCCGACAACTGATAAATGACCGATAAAACAGCAATGAAATAAAGGTGATCTGTCGCACTCAGGCTGATGATATGTTCCCATCCAACCTTGAAATAAAAAATGAAGTCGCCCATTGGCTTAAAGGTCGGAATTATTCGGACTTTTGCCAACATGCGGATAACCCTTTTGATACTGCTCAATGTGCTTATGCTTTCGTCCTTCGTTCACCCATTTTATATTTCGGTTAGCGAGGTAGAATACAGCAGCAAAACCAAAGAGTTGGGCATTTCCTTCAAGACATTTCCGGATGACCTGGAGGAGACACTCAGGATACATACGGGAAAAAAATATGACCTGTACAAAGCCGACAAACAGACACTGAACCCGATCCTGGAAAGCTATTTTAAAAAACATCTGTCCATCCTGATCAATGATAAAGCAAAGACATATTCATTCTTAGGGTATGAGATCGACAAAGAAGCCATCTGGCTATACTTCAACATGACCAAACTGACTGGAGTGAAAACCATCGAAGTGCAATCCAATATCATGTACGAATACAGGCCTGAACAGACCAATATCATTCACATCAATTTGGATGGGAAAAAGGAGAGCTTTAAGTTGATGTCTCCTGCAGTCTCAGCAAAACTATCTGTCCGCTGATCAGGATGGATTTGCTGCGTTCTTATTGGCATTGGCAATGGCCACTGCCCTGATGGTTTCTGCTGCAAAAGAAGAGAAGGCCGCTTGTGTCTGCGGATCTGCACTGATCAGTGCCGGCGTTCCCTTATCGCCACCCTCTCTGATGCTTTGCACCAAAGGTATTTGCCCAAGGAAATTCATATCCAGCTGATCGGCCAGGTTCTTACCGCCATCCTTACCAAATATGTAATATTTGTTTTCCGGTAATTCTGCGGGAGTGAACCAGGCCATGTTTTCTACCAAACCGATGATGGGAACATTGATCTGAGCCTGTCCGAACATGGCAATGGCTTTTTTGGCATCTGACAGCGCTACTTCCTGGGGTGTTGTGACCACAACTGCTCCTGTTACTGGAATGGTTTGCACCAAGGTCAAGTGAATATCGCCAGTGCCCGGGGGCATATCGATCACCAGATAATCCAATTCACCCCAATGTACGTCGGTAACAAACTGTCTGATGGCTGAACTGGCCATGGGACCTCTCCAAACCACTGCACTTTTCTCATCCACCAAAAGACCTATGCTGATGAGTTTGATTCCATGCTGTTCCAGGGGAATGATCTTGTCCTTGCCATCCACATGTTCCATCATCGGTCTTTGTCCTCTTACACCAAACATAATGGGCACACTGGGACCGTAAATATCAGCATCCATCAAACCCACCTTTGCTCCCTGTTGCGCCAATGCGAGGGCCAGGTTGGCGGATACAGTCGATTTTCCTACTCCACCCTTTCCGCTTACGACTGCAATGATATTTTTCACACCAGGCAGAACGGAAGAGAGATCCACCCGCATGGAACTGGTATTGGAGGTGAAATTGACAATCACTTCAAGACTTTCATCCACGTGCTCATGAATAGCCTTTTCACAATCACGCCTGATCAGTTCCTTCATGGGACAGGCGGGAGTGGTCAGCACCACAGTAAATTCAACATTACCCTCTCCCAGTTTGATGTCTTTCACCATGTTCAGGGTCACCAGGTCTTTTTTCAGATCGGGCTCCTGTACCGTACCCAACGCCTTCAATACCGATTCTGTCGTCATATCATGAAATGTTAAAATATAAGGATGCAAAATTAACCATTCCTTTCCGAGTTTGTTTATCAGAAAGAAGCACTTATTTTGTGCTTTGAAGCCAGACATGAAAAAAACGCTCCGATACCTCGTTTTGGGACTTTTCATACTCCCCTCTGCCGCAAAGGCGCAATTTGAAAATTTCAGGGATTCCGTTGTTCAGCTGTATGGTGTGGTCATGACAGCCGACAGCCTCAGGGGCTTACCCGCGGTAAGCATCGTGGTAAAGGGAACAGGAAGAGGAACCCTCAGCAACGCCCAGGGTGTTTTCTCGATTGTTGTTCTGAAAGGAGATGAGATCGAATTCAGCTGCATCGGCTTTAAGAATAAGATCACCAGGATTCCCGGTAATCTTGAAGGGAATCAATACAGTATTATTCAGCTGATGATCAATGATACCGCCTTCCTACCAGCTGCCATCATCAAACCCAGGCCAACCCGTGAGCAATTTGAAAGGGATTTTGTGAACGCTGAAATTCCGGACGATGATATTGAAATTGCCAGAAGAAATACAGATATGGCTACCAGAAGGATTCTCATGCGCTCCTTACCCAATGATGGTCGTGAGTCTGTGAATATGACACTCGCGAGAAATGCCCAACGCTATTACTATACAGGACAGACGCCCCCGATGAATATCTTCAATCCTTTTGCATGGAGTGAATTCATCAAGTCATGGAAACGAGGTGACTATAAAAAGAAATAAGCATGGGGGAACAGGAAAGGATTACGGTTGCGGTTTTCTGCGGATCAAAATCCGGAAACAATCCAATCTATGCAGAGGATGTTTCTCTGTTGGGGAAATTGCTGGGAGACAATGGATTTGATATAGTTTATGGTGGTTCTCATAAGGGATTGATGGGAGATCTTGCCAACAATGCCTTGCTCCATGGTGCAAAGGTCATAGGTGTTTTGCCAGAAGTATTGCTGGAATGGGAACACCAGCATGAAGGACTATCCGAGCTGATCATCACCAAAGACATGCATGAAAGAAAGAAACTCATGTATCAGCATGGAGCTGCGGGTATCGTCCTTCCCGGTGGCTTTGGCACACTGGATGAGATGTTTGAAATGCTGACATGGAATCAACTCAGCATTCACAACAAAAAGATCTACATTTTAAACTCCGGGGGATTTTATAATCACCTGATCGCACATCTGGAATCCCTCGAATCAAACGGTTTTCTCTATGATCCGGTTTGGAATAGGCTGGTCAGTTGTATGTCAGCAAATGAATTGGTTACTGAATTGATAAGCGATCTTAGAAAGTCTTGAATGTAGGGCAAAGACTTTGTTTTCCACCTCCATACATGGTACTATAGATGCCATCATATTGCATAAACATTTCAGTGGCACCTCTGCTATTGTTAAAAAATTTCAATGGGGTGTTCGTAACATCATAACTGAACATGAATTTGAAATTTCTCCATTGATAGCCCAGCATAGGGATGTAGCTGTCATTGAGTCGAAAATAAATTCCCATGATCAATTGCTGGTCACCCTGGTTGGCTATATTGTAATTCAGATGCATGCCGCCTGTCAGTTCAGTTGACTGCGCCTGTTTTGAAAAATAAATGCCTGGAGATAAAATGACTTTGTTGTTGAGTTTCATAACAGCATCAGCAAATAAGATGGTTCGGGGCTGAATGGTATTGTCATATCCGGGACTAACTGCGAAAAATGATTCTGTTGGCTTGTTGAGGTGATGCACACTGAATCCTGCGTGCAGGTATAGATCATCAGTTGGGAAATAAGCATAGTTCAATCCTGCCTGTACATCAAGATACCCAATGGAATTATTCTGAAAAACTTCTCCGCTGGGCACATTGCTGTCAAAAAATCTTCCGTTCCATTGATTGTCGAAAGTGAGTTTGTCCTGGTTGATTTGTTTGCCTGCATAACCAAGATTGAAACCTGCGGATAACAATCCTGTTGCGCCCAGCATCTGATGATAGGCCACAGATGCATACGCTTTGGTAGACCTGAGTTTCCCCGTTCCGGCAACATCCTGGAGTATCATTCCGCCCAATCCCATCCAACCACTCCTGAACCTGTCGCGCATGAATTGAAAATCACCAAAAATACTCACGGTTTTGTAGGGCACCGGAATGGAAGCCCATTGTTCGCGATAGTGAGCCCCTATACGATAATCAGATGCGGGAATAAACCCTGTATTGGCGGGGTTTGTAGTGAGCGGAGAATTGAAGAACTGAGAAAAATGAAGATCCTGTGCACATACTTGAATGGCAAATATGTTTACCCAGATCGTGAGAAAACATGTACAAATTTTATATGTTGTTCCGTTCTTCATTTATCTGATAAGTGTAATATCCCCCTTTTTGTTCACTACTGTACCATCTCCATATTGAACGATCAGCGTATAGGCATACGCATCCATCGGCTGAAGCATTCCCTTGAATGTACCATCCCATCCAAACCCGGGACTCCCGGATTCAAACACCAGTTGGCCCCACCGGTTGTATATCCTGAAGTTCATTTGCGCAATACCGAAACCTCTTACAAAAAGCTTATCATTCTTACCATCACCGTTGGGAGTAAAGGCATTGGGCACATCTACCACAGGCTTGACCAATGTAGTAACATTTGCACAAACGGTATCACTGCACCCAAATTCATTATAGGCTATGAGACAAGCATTGAAAACATCGGTTCTCGAGTACAGATGCATGGGACTTACAAGTCTTGATGTATCAAAATCACCAAACTCCCAGAAATATCTTGTAGCTCCAGTTGAAAGATTCGTGAACTGGGTTGGTGTATTTTCCTGTGGGGGGTCAGGAGCAAAACTAAAAGACGCAGTAGGTTTGGGTTTTACTGAAATTGTATAACGGAAAGTGTCAGTCAGGTTGCACGTACCGGGGTCGTTGGCAATAAGGGTTACAGTATAATCACCCAGTGCATTATAGTTTTTCACCGGGGGATTTGCTCCTGTGAATGTTGTACCATCACCAAAATTCCAGATAAAAGTCTGTCCGGCAACACTGTTATTGTTAAAGGTTGCACGATATGGTCGACATCCAATGTTGGGTGTTGTAAACGAAGCCTTTACAAGAGGAGAAATGTAGACTGTAAATTCCTGAACATCAAAAGCATTACAATAGGCAGTATCATTGAGGGTTAGTCTTACCTTATAACTGCCAACGCCGGGGAAAGTATGGTCAATATTGGTTTTGCCGGTTTTAACGATGGGAGAATTATCCCCGAAATCCCATTTGAAGGAAGTATCTGTGAATGCTCTTGATGAAGGCGCAATAGAATTATTGGTGAAACGATAGGAGAATCCCTGACAGGGAGGAAGCTTTGCTCCACTTGCATTTAGAATTGCTTTGTCGGTACGAACCCTGATATTAACATATGAAGTATCCCTGGGTATACACCTATCCCCATCGATAGCGACCAGTCTGACTCTGTAATTTCCGGGTCTGGTAAAGGTGTAACTGACGTTGGGGTCACTAGATGTTTTGGTGGGCGAGCCATCTCCAAAATTCCATTCATATGTTTTTCCAACTTCAATTGAATCGGTAAAATCCACTTTCAGGGGAACACAACCGGCTGTATCATTGGGTACACCATCAATTGAGGAAAGCGCTCCAGCCTTTACTCCATCGAATTCAAAATTGATCTTAAAGGCAGCAAGATTGCACTCGCCGGCACCACCAGAGCCCAGAGCACCATTGGTAGGCGCAACCACGCCTGGTGTCACGATCATAGGTCTTCTCACCGGATCCTTCGAGCAGATTGTTGACCCGCCACAGTTGGCACAGACCGCCTGATAAATAGCCCCTTTATTGTCAAACCTTGCTGTACCCCCATCTACGTGATCTCCTTCCCCGCCCTGCTGTCCAAAGAATGAACCATAGAGCTGTCGCGTAGCATCTTTCTCCATTACGAAGAAGTAAAAATCCTTGTTATCTGTGTAATTCTGAATCGGATTTCCCGCCAAAGGCATTCCTGCTGTTCCAATGGTTTTGGTATCAAAGGATCCATTGTAACAGATGTTCAATCTTCCACCCCAGCCAGAAACATAGACATTTTCACAACGGTCTACCAAAAAGGCAACAGGAGATATGTTGGGTAAAATGGCCCCTGTTCCATATACTGTTGAATAAACATAGTCCGTTAGATCCGGCCTTAGCTTAGAAATAAATTGTTTTGCACCTGCATTACTGAAGGCAGCATTCTTCACCGGCCAGGATCCTAAACTGATTCCCATAACATAAGGAAAACCTCTGGCATCAAACTGAATACCATAAACAATATCTGTTGCAGAGGTTCCTAGATAAGTGCCAATACCTCTATTGCCATTGTTATCAAAAACTGTAACAAATCCATCAATTCCTCCCTGGTTAGAACTGCCAATGGTTCCTGTACGATTGCCGGGCATATTGCTACTGTTGGTTGCACCTGCAACATATAGGTTGTTGTTCAGCGGGTTCAATGCCAGTACAAAAGCAGCGTCATCACCGGCTCCACCGTGATAAGTACTGAAAAAAATAGTTGTGAGATTAGGACTGAGTTTCATTACAACTCCGTCCTGAAGGCCCCCATTTGTATTCTGGGCTGCATTCCTGACCGGAAAATCTCCTGAAAAAGAACTGGCCGCGATGTAGACGTTATTCAATTTATCGAGAATGATTTCGCTGCGGGCATTATCACCATAGTTGTACAATAATGATTTGGGGCCCGGACTAATGTTGGGATCTATATTGGCACCGTCAATACCACTTCCGCCGACCACTATTCCACCCAATATGGCCGTACCATCAAAGGAAAGTTTGGTAACAAAAATATCTGTAGCTCCGAGATTGCCAACTTTATTGTTAAGGTTGGGAAAATTGGATGACGTAGTTCTTCCCAAAATGACTGGATTGCCTTGCGGATCTACAAAGATGCTGTGTGGGAATTCATCACCACTGCCACCGAGATAAGTAGAAAAAATCCTGCTTCTACCGTCCGGACTGAAACGGGTGATCCCGACATCTACACCTCCGATATTGGATTGCCCTGTTCCACCGCCAAAAGTTCTCTGAATGGCACCGGTTGTTACAGGGTATCCAGATCCAAAAACAACTCCGCCGGCATACAGACTTCCATCAGGGCCAGGCGCTGCGGTAAATCCCCAGTTACTGCTTCGGCTTCCGGTGTAGGTGGAAAAAACAAGAATGGGATCAATAATCAGAGCAGCAGACTTGTTGTAGTCCTTTATCCTAAATCTAACCTGATCGCCCTTCACTTCATACACACACTCAACTTCTTTCTTCATGCCATCAATGATCTGGTATGCATAAGGAGGTAATTCTTTCGATACGCCTACAGAAGTTTGCACAAGTAACTGACCTTCCTTTACGGATAATTTTTCTACTCCTTCATATTGCATAACGATCTTTCCGGGATCTGCTCCTGGTTGAACGATGAGATCATATTTGAGTTTATCTCCGTTGGAATAGTAGCGAATATCTGTTCCCGGGTACAATCCCACTCCTTTTACACCTCCAAAACTCATAACGTTCTTCTGCCACATGGAGGGATCTTCCCCAAGAAAATAATTTGCCTTTTCGCCTGTTGGTCGCTCAGGCTGAAACTGAACACCTGCTGAAGCTCCGAGGAATCTGACTTTGTAAGCGTGTGATCTGACCGTGATACCATCCTCATTGATGGCTTCCCCATCCTTTACTCCCGGAGTGATTTTTACCGGATCAGTTATTTTTTCCCTTTGACCATGAAGATATTCATTGATTCTTTCAAAATCATCAGGATGATTTCTCAATACCGTATATCCATTGGGATTGATGAATAAAGTGCTGTTGCCTGCTGTAGTTCTGTATCTGAAATCGCCTTTCCACTGCCCTTTGTTTTCAACGAAATCCAAAGCATAAAAAGACTGTGATTTTACCCATGAAAAACACAGGAGAAAAAATGCAAGAAGTGGTATTTTCTTTGATAACATTTCCATTCTTTGACCCCTGGTAAAAGTAGCGGTTTAAAGCTATAAGAGTTGTTAATATGTTAAGATATCCTGCCCCACATCGTTCCCCCCTTTTCTGACTTTAAAAATTCAAGTAAAGTTGTGTTTTCCTTTTTTTTGAGGTCAGGATCATCTTCCAGCAACCTTTCTGCCAATATTTTGGTTGCATCGAGCAGTTCCCTATCCTTGACTATGTCTGCCAGCCGAAAATCAAGTGCGCCGCTCTGACGGGTTCCCTGGATATCTCCGGGCCCCCTCAACTCCAGATCCTTTTCCGCAATCTTGAAGCCATCATTTGTGGCACACATCACGGAGAGTCTGTCTTTTGCCTCCTTTCCTACCTGATTACCCGATAAAAGGATACAATAACTTTTCTCCGAACCTCTTCCTACTCTTCCTCTCAGCTGGTGAAGCTGACTAAGACCAAATTTCTCGGCACTTTCAATCACCATCACCGAAGCATTGGGCACATTTACACCTACTTCTATCACTGTAGTACTAACCATTATCTGGGTATCACGGTTCACAAAACGCTGCATATTTATTTCCTTCTGATCAGCCGGCATCCTGCCGTGCACCATGCTGATCCAGTACTGGGGCTCGGGAAACCAGGACTTGACATTCTCGTAACCGCGCATCAGGTCTTCGTATTGCAACTTCTCACTCTCTTCAATCAATGGGAAAATGAAATAGATCTGCCGACCCAATGCAATCTCCGATCTGATGAAATCCATAACCTGAGGCCTGGCATCATCCAGACGATGTACGGTGAGGACTGGTGTACGCCCGGGAGGTAATTCATCGATCACACTATAATCAAGATCGCCATAAGCCGTCATTGCAAGTGTTCTGGGTATGGGCGTTGCCGTCATAACCAGCATATGTGGGGGGATGGCATTCTTCTGCCAGAGCTTAGCTCTCTGTGCAACACCAAATTTATGCTGCTCATCAATCACTGCCAGTCCCAGATTTTTGAACTGAACATTATCTTCAATCAATGCGTGTGTTCCAACGATGATGGATATTTCACCATCCTGCAATGCTCTCAGGATTCTCTTTCTTTCCGCGGCCTTGGTGGAACCGGTCAGCAAAGCGGTCTGTATTCCCAATGGGCCCAACAATTTTGAAAACTGATCCGCATGTTGTCGGGCAAGTATCTCAGTAGGAGCCATGATGGCCGATTGAAAACCATTGTCCAATGCAATGAGCATTGCCATCAGCGCAACAATGGTTTTTCCACTACCTACATCTCCCTGCAACAATCTGTTCATCTGACGACCACTTCCCATATCCTGTCGCAATTCCTTCAAAACCCTTTTTTGCGCACCTGTAAGCGGAAATGGAAGATGATGATGATAAAAATCATTGAAATGACTACCAACGGTGGCAAATATATTCCCCCGGGAAAATCTATGCCTTGAGGATCTCAGCATCCCCATCCTCAATTGGGCAATGAAAAATTCTTCGAATTTTAAACGGTTCAATGCCTGCTGCTGATGCTGCTGAGATGGCGGGAAATGAATATGCTGAAAGGCAGTCCATCGACTTACCAATCCCTGATTGTTTATCAATGATGCAGGAAGGAACTCAGGAATATCTTTTGCCTCAAGAACCAGGAAGAGCTGTTGTACCAGTTTGGCGACGGCCTTTCCATTCAATCCCCTTGCCTTCAATTTTTCTGTAACGGAATAAATCGGCTCCAGGAATCCTTTTCCGGAAGCATTGGCTTCTCTCACCGTTTCAAGCTCCGGATGGGTCATCTGGGGCTTACCCAGAAAAAATCCCGGCTTTCCGAATGCGAGATATTCCTGTCCGATCAATAGGGATTTCTGTACCCAATTTATCCCTTGAAACCAGGTGAGCTCAAGTACACCAGTAGAATCGCGAAGATAGGCGACCAGTCGCCTGGACCTTCTTTCCCCAACAATCTCCATCGAAAGTAAAATCCCCTTCACCTGGATATGATCCATTGCAGGTGTGATCTGCCCAATATACTGAACCTTGGTCCTGTCGAGATGCCGGTAAGGAAAATGATGAAGCAGATCTCCGAAAGTAAAAATCTGTAACTCCTTCTTGAGCATGTCTGCCCGAAGAGGACCCACCCCTTTGAGGTATTCGATCGGATTGGAAAGAATGGTTGACTTGATAATTACTTTTTTATCAAAATTAATTCATTTCCTGTCGACATGATTCCAATGTAATTTTGCGTTTCAAACTTATACCATGGGTCAAATCAGCTGGTCACTCAAGTTTTTCAATGAACTTCAACCTCAGGAACTATACGATATCCTCAGGCTGAGAAGTGAAGTATTTGTAGTGGAACAGCAATGCATCTTCCTGGATATGGACAATAAAGATCAGCAATGCCATCACCTTCAGGGCAGGATAAATGATGAATTGGTTGTTTCTGTAAGAATTGTTCCACCCGGATTAGCTTATGGTGAACCCTCTATCGGACGCGTGGTGGGTTCGCCCAGACATCGTGGCATCGGTGCCGGAAAAGCACTGATGGTAAAAGCAATTGAAGAAACCACTCGCTTGTATGGTAAAGTTCCGATCAAGATCGGAGCACAGCTTTATCTTAAAAAATTCTACGAGGAACAGGGCTTTGAACAATGCAGTGATACCTATATGGAGGATGATATTCCCCACATCAAAATGATACGCAACACGTAGAAATACGTATTCAGAGCACATTTAAAGACGCATTTTCTTCAAATCAAAAGGCTTTAACAAAATATTTGGTTAAGGCTTCCGTTTCTCTCTTGTTCGCAAGAACACCGAATCCTAAAACCCCTATCCATGAAAACCAGACTGCACAGCCTGTGTAGGATCCTATTGACCTTAAGTGCCGCCATCCTACTGCATCAAGAAAATATACTGGCACAGCAATCCCGGTTCGAATACGGCTTCACCTATGGCCCCTCCAACTTTCTGGGCGACTTGGGAGGAAACAAAGGAAAGGGAGCAACTTTTCTGAAAGATCTCACTCCATCCCTCACCCATTTCATGACTGGCTTCAACATTGGATACAGACCATTTGAATTCATCAACTTAAGAGTCAGTGTCAACACCGGAAAAGTGGAAGGCGCAGATAGTCTTATCAAAGGTGCAGGAGGATATGAAGAAGCAAGAAAAGCCAGAAACCAGCATTTCCGATCCAATCTCCACGAAGCATTTTTAGCAGCCGAGATTTATCCAACTGCATTTTTTGAATACGAACCAGGTGATGTCATGCACAAAATTCGTCCCTATGCATTACTGGGTGTTGGAGTATTCAATTTCAATCCACAAGCACAATATGTAAATCCGGATGGCAGCAAAACCTGGGTGGATCTTAAGCCCTTGAGAACAGAGGGACAAGGCATGCCGCAATTTCCAGACAGAAAAGAATATAAACTTACTCAACTGAATATACCCTACGGTGTTGGTGTAAAATATTTCCTGAACCAAAATATCGCACTCTCTTTTGAAATAATCAATAGAAAAACCTTTACTGATTATATTGATGATGTTAGCACAAACTATATCAGTAACGAAGATTTTTATGCCTTCTTCGGGGAAGGAAGCAAAGAAGCAGAAGTTGCAATACAGATGGCAAATAAAACAGCATTTGCCAACGGCGGAAACTATAGACCGGGATACGGCATAGGATCCAAGAGAGGTACGCCTACCAATAACGATGCCTATTTTGCCTCTACCATGAAAATAAGTATCCGACTTGGTAAGAACGAACAATTTTTGAATTCCGGCAGAGGAGGTGATGTAAAATGTCCCATCATTCGATTCTGATAACGATTTTTCTCTGTACCCAATGGAAAGAGGATCCCTGATCCTCAAAAAAGAAAAGCATCATGCAGGAGCATGTATGCTTTTTCTTTTTATAATTCGTTACGAAGAAATTTACCCGTATGGCTCCCCTTCACTTTGGTCAATCCCTCAGGAGAACCCTGGTATAGAATATTCCCTCCTCCGGCACCGCCTTCAGGACCAAGATCGATGATATGGTCCGCCACTTTTATGACATCCAGGTTGTGTTCGATAACCAGGACGGTATTGCCCCTGTTCACCAGTTTGTTCAATACTGTAAGCAACAGGTTGATATCCTGGAAATGCAATCCTGTTGTTGGTTCATCGAGAATATAAAATGTTCTGCCCGTATCTTTTTTTGAAAGTTCGGTAGCCAGTTTCACTCGTTGTGCCTCACCACCACTGAGGGTTACTGCGGACTGTCCGAGTGTGATGTAGCCCAGACCAACCTCTTGTAAAACTTTCACTCTGCGATAGAGGTAAGGGATATGCTGAAAGAATTCAACGGCTTCGTCAACGGTCATATCCAGGACATCGCTGATCGACTTCCCTTTGTATCTGATTTCCAAAGTTTCACGATTGTACCTTCTGCCATTGCATTTTTCACAATGCACATAAACATCCGGTAGGAAATTCATCTCAATGACCCTGAGGCCGCCACCTTCACAAACATCACACCTTCCTGCTTTCACATTGAATGAAAATCTTCCTGCATTGTATCCTCTGATCTTTGCTTCAGGAACAGCAGCAAACAATTGACGTATGTCGGTAAAAAAATTACAATAGGTAGCGGGATTGCTTCTGGGTGTTCTCCCGATCGGAGACTGGTCGATCTCAATCACTTTATCAATGTTTTCCAATCCGCTGATACTTTTGTATGGCATGGGATCGGCCTTGGAATCATAGCAATGCTTGCTCAACAGCGGATACAGCGTTTCATTGATAAGTGTCGACTTGCCACTTCCGCTCACTCCTGTAACCAGCACAAAAGATCCCAAAGGAATTGCGATATCCACTCCCTTCAAATTATTTCCAGAGGCTTCTTTCAATACAATTTGGTTGCCATTGCCTTTTCTTCTTTCTGATGGCACTTGAATGCGCTTGCTGTTGTTCAAATAGCTTGCCGTTTCCGAAGCGGATGCACAAACTTCAGCAGGTGTTCCCTGAGAGACAATCCTGCCGCCATGAATACCTGCTTTGGGACCTACATCGATCAAGTGATCAGCAGCCATCATGATGTCTTTATCATGTTCCACTACCAGCACACTGTTTCCTATATCCCTTAGATTTTGAAGGGCTCCGATCAATTGCTGATTATCTCTTTGGTGCAAGCCAATAGAGGGCTCATCCAGGATATAGGTGATACCCTGCAATTTGGATCCTATTTGGGTAGCCAGTCGTATGCGTTGGGATTCCCCACCACTGAGGGTTCGGGTGGGTCTGCTGAGTGATAAATAACTCAGTCCTACATCCAAAAGAAAACCCAATCGCGCCCTGATCTCTTTGAGAATATCTTTTGCGATGGCTTGCTGCTTATTGTCGAGACGCTTTTCAAGATCATTGAACCAAAGCTGAAGATCCACCAGATTCATGTCAGACAATTCAGCTATGTTTTTATTGTCAACCTTGAACCAAAGACTTTCTTGTTTCAGTCGGGTACCCTCACAAACATTGCACGACTGTAGCATCATGTATTTTTCCGCCCATTCTCTTACGGCATCACTGGAACTATCCGTGAACCATCGCATCACCATGGTAGCTACACCGGGAAAACCATCCGGATCTGCTTCTGCATCTTCAGTATCTCCCAAAGGATTACCATACAGAATCCAATTCTTTGCCATTAAGGGTAATTCTGCGAAAGGCACCTTCAAGCTGAAGCGATGTTTTTTGGAAAGCTGCTCCACCATCTTGTTATAATAAGAGTCGCGGTTCTCCCCCAAGGGAAGTATGGCGCCATCGGCAATGGACAAGGATGGATCGGGTACAACGGCGTTCAGATCAATAGAGTGTTGGAGGCCGATTCCTTTGCAGGCAGGACAAGCCCCGTATGGAGAATTAAAGGAAAAAGTATTGGGTGAAGGCTCCTCGTAACTCATGCCGGTTTCAGCGCACATGAGTTTTTTGCTGTATTGCTTGATCTTCTCACTATCATGCTCGAGAATAAAGATCAGCCCCTTCCCGATCTGCATAGCCTGCTGTATGCTTTGTGCCAGCCGGACTTTCATATCATCCGTAACAGCGAGACGGTCGACTACCACTTCAATATCATGCACCTTGTATCGATCTACCTGCATCTTAGGCACCAG
>Ga0315902_10000243_pt1 | contig 94760 bp, 64 predicted proteins | sample LakEriMetagenome_9_FD_203523 | JGI IMG/M metagenome (GOLD analysis project Ga0315902, IMG submission 203523) | Freshwater fungal communities from buoy surface, Lake Erie, Ohio, United States - Buoy 12 MA117 | ecosystem: Environmental > Aquatic > Freshwater > Lake > Lake biofilm | place: USA...
GCGGCGGCGCGGGTCGGTGGTTCCGCACATGCCCCGGCCTCGTATTCGTTCGATGAATGTGCGGAGGAGTCGTTTCAATGCCGGTGGGTAAGATCAAGAAGCTTGTGCAGGAGAAGGGGTTCGGGTTCATCTCGCAGGCGCAGGGGGAAGACGTGTTCTTCCACCACACCGCAGTGGAGAACCGTGGCTACGAAGACCTGCAGGTTGGTCAGGATGTTGAATTCCAGATCGACAACTCTCCAAATCCGAAGGCCAAGGGCCCTAGGGCGAAGACCGTCAGCCCCCGCTGACCCAGACCGGCCAACTGCCCTACGAGTCACCGCGTTGGCGGCCTCGGGTGAGTGATGCCGGATTCTGGAAGATCCCAGCTCTGGGAATGAAAAATTCCAGTTCCATCCTGTTTCATGCCTGAGGAGCTCCTTCCCGGAGATTCGGAGAACAGCAGAACCGTTCGAGGGGCAGTTCGTCACCAACTGTGACGGACTGCCTTTTTTTGTTACTTAGCGAATTGTTATCCCTCTCTGGCGTCGGCGCGTTAGCTGAATCGCGTTGAGACGACCACGAAGTCGTCGCCCGCCAGGCGTTCCAAACGGCGTGCCGGCTCTTCGCAAGACCACGCTTCATGCTCACCGACCGACCGAATTCAAACGGTCTTTACGGCATGGCTGGACTTGGGTTATTTTCCGAGTCAGTTCATGGAAGTTCGGAGGTTCACAGGACCCCGCCTGGGAACCTCGATTGAGGCTGCCTGCGCGGTGAACTAGAAGGTTCACCGATCGTCACCCAAGGAAGGATCCGGCGCATGATTGTCCGACTCGGTTCATTGTTTGGCCTGTCGCTTCTTGTGGTCACGGTGGGCTGCTCTCAGCCCGGCGGAAACCCATCCCACACATCGCGTTCAGCGGGGAATGGCGGAGTGGGAGTGGTAGACCTCGACGCAGTTGCCAAGGCCATCGGCAAAGATCTGGCGATGTCTGCCGAGGCGGAACAAAAGGTGGCCCAGCTCAACCAGGAACTGGCTCAGATTCAGGAAGCGATGAATCGTCACCTCGCAGGAAAACGCGAGGAACTGGGAGACGACCTTTCCGACACCCAAAAACGACAACTGCTGCTCGCCAAGGCGAAGCTTGAATCGACTTACCGCGACAAAAAGGCGATTGCGGAACGGAAATTTGCCCGCTACAAGCAGGAGTTGATCGTTCAATTCCGCGAAGAGACCAAGCCGATCCTGCGTGAGGTTGCTGCCCGCCGAGGACTGAGCATTGTAATTCCCAAGAACGAAGCACTCTTGCTGACAGTCGCCAGCGAAGTCGACCTCACCGACGATGTTGTGCTGGAAATCCGTAAGTTGCAGCCCGCAACGAGTGGGGATCCGCCGGCTCGACTTGACACGATTCCTGAAACCGCCGCACGCGACTGATGCCTGAATCCAGGGAGCGACTTTCGCACACGTTGTCGAATTTGCACGCGCCGGTTCAACCGGTGCGTGTTGTTTTTTGTACTGGCGATCACCGCCGGTCAAGTCGACTTTCGTTTTGTCCGAGATCGGCTCGCCAACTTTCCAAACACCGTTTCAAAACGCTACCTGAGCCACTTTGGATTTTCCCATGACCAGCCGTGCCGCGACGGAATACCGATACGAGAAACTGACCTGGCCCGAGATCAACGATGCCGTCGACCTTGGCAAAATCTGCATCATTCCTGTCGGATCCGTGGAGCAGCATGGTCCGCATCTTCCCCTCGATGTCGATCTTGTCTGCCCAACCGGGATTTCCCGGGGAGCCGGGCAAGCACTGCCTGAGAAAATTCTCGTCCTGCCCGTCATCGCGTATGGCTACACGGGGCACGTCATGGACTTCCCGGGTACCATCAATGGACATTATTCGACCTTTATCGAACATGTGCTTGATATTACGAAATCGCTGGCCTATCACGGATTCAAGAAGATCCTGCTGCTGAATGGCCACGGATCCAACATGCCCAACCTCGACCTTGCCGCCCGGCGCTGCAACCTGGAGACCGATGCCGAGTGCGTAGTCACTGCCTGGTGGAACCTGTTGACTGTCGACAAGTCGTTTCTTTCCAGTTGGCGCGAGAGCCCCTTTCCGGGGGGCTGCGCACATGCCTGCGAACTTGAAACATCGCTCTACATGTACCTCGACGAAGACAACGTCCGGAAAGACCGAATCCGCAGCGGCGATATTTCATTCAATCTGGACCAGAGTCCATTCAACTGGGTCGACCTGTTCGGAGCAGGACCGTCGACCGTCATTTCATGGACGAGCAGCTACAGTGAAACCGGAGTCCTGGGGGCGGCCGAGTTGGCGAGTCGTGAAAAGGGTGAGCGCGCCTACCGAGAAGCGGTAAGACAACTGCTGAACTTCGTGAATTATTGGCATCCCCGGCCGCGCGACGAACGCCGCGATTTCCATCGCACACCACCAACCATGCCTCTTCCCTGGGGACAGCAGCCAGCCCCGCAGTGAAACAGGATTCCGTCCTGCCCAGCCTTTCGGGGGACATGCAATCGAGGGTTCTCTGTGTCCTTCGGGGGGCAATCACTTCCAGTTGGGCCGGTTTTACCGGTCCTGCGTGGGAATTGTCGTTGGCGAGCCGGTGTTCCGTGCTACCTCTGCCCCTGTTTTGACTGGTACAATCAAGTCCGGCCTTTCGGGTCAGCCCCAAGCTCTTGGGTCAGACCTCCCGATTTCGCTCCAGTTCAGTTTTGCACATGTCCACTTCGTCCGCCTCAGCCGACTATTCCCAATTCAGCCAGCAGTTGCTGCAAAAACTTCAAGCCAAACAGGCCATCGTGGGAGTGGTCGGCCTGGGCTACGTCGGGCTTCCGCTGGCCAATCTGTTTCACCGGAAGGGCTTCCGGGTGGTTGGGTTCGATATCGATCGGCGGAAGGTCGACGCCCTTTTGGCCGGGAAGAGCTACATTGGGCATATTCCCGACAGCCGTGTGGCCGAACTCGTGGCGGATGGCCGGTTCACTCCCACGACGGACTTTTCCAAAATGCGGGAGATCGACACAGTCTCGATCTGTGTGCCCACCCCGCTGAGCGAATACCGCGATCCCGACCTCAGCTACATCGAGTCCACCGGGCGTGCCCTTGCTCCCCATCTGCGACATGGTCATCTGATCGTTCTGGAAAGCACCACCTATCCTGGTACCACCCAGGAGGTACTGCGCCCGATCCTTGAGGCAGGGTCGGGGCTGAAGGCGGGGGTCGACTTCTTTCTGGGTTACAGCCCAGAGCGGGAAGATCCCGGCAATCCCAACTTTTCAACCTCGAACATTCCCAAGGTGGTCGGCGGACTCGACCCGGAATCGCAGGCGGTTTCTGTGGCTTTGTATGCCCAGGCGGTCCCCAAGGTTGTGGGGGTCAGTTCGATGGAGGTCGCGGAAGCCTGCAAGATCCTCGAGAACACCTATCGCGCCGTCAACATCGCTCTGGTCAACGAGCTCAAGGTGGTCTTTGACCGCATGCACCTGAGCATCTGGGAGGTGATCGACGCCGCCAAAACAAAGCCTTTCGGGTTTCAGGCGTTTTACCCGGGACCCGGTCTGGGGGGGCACTGCATTCCGATCGACCCGTTTTACCTCACGTGGCTTGCCAAGCGGTATGGGCTCAATACTCGCTTCATCGAACTTGCGGGCGAGGTCAACACACGCATGCCACGGTATGTGGTCGAGCAGGTGACCGAAGGACTCAATGAGCACCGCAAATCGGTGCGGGGTTCGAAAATCGGTATCATTGGCATCGCCTACAAAAAGGATGTGGACGACCCCCGCGAGTCCCCGGCATTCGAGATCATTGAGGAACTGCTCCATCTCGGAGCCGAGATCAGCTACCACGATCCCCATGTCCCGACTCTTCCGCGGATGCGGAAGTACGACCTGCGTCTCTCCAGCGAACCACTGACCGCCAATTGGTTGTCGGGCCTGGACTGCACCTTGATCGTCACCGACCACTCGGCCGTCGACTGGAATCTGGTCGCACGGAATTCGCGGCTGGTCGTCGATCCCCGCAATGCCTGCGGAAAGATCACGAGCCCTCGCGACCACATCATCAACTGAGCCTCCCGGTCCCCGGTCGACTCAAGGAGTTGGGATTTTTTCCGACATTGACTCACACCGGACAAGATTTTTCGGCGGTTTGGATCTTCCCGAGCCCTGGAAGGACGACGAGATATCCTCCTCCCGGGTGCGGACCGTATCGCCACGGGAATCAGCAGGGTTTGCCGGTTTCCACCCATGTGTGGAGACAGGCCTGCATGATCATTCCCACAGAAGCATGATCGACCAGGCATTTTTCGAGAATCTGGCCCAGGGTCCGGACTTCCAACTGGGTTCGCTCCGTATCGGCCGCCACGCCAAACACTTCCGCTTCTCGCTCGCGCCGTTCGACCTCAGCCAACTCACGGGGGGTCAGTCGGACGCCAAACAAATGCGCTTTGTGGGTGGAAAATGGCGCCACCAACTGCCGCGCCCCCAGCTCCCGGAAACGCTCGGCTGGCAGCGACATCCCCGTCTCCTCCCGCAATTCGTCCGCAGCCACCTCACAAGGATCAGTCCCCGAATTGAAGGTTGATCCGCCTGGGAGGTCATGCACGAATCCGTCGGCGGTCCGTCCGGGTGAACGAAACTCCCTGACCAGAACAATTCGTGTGTCGAGAAGTGCATGTGTCGCTTCATCGGGACAGAACGCACAAATGGCCGAGATGTCGGGCCGGGAGAGAATAAATTCGTTCTCTTTGTGGCGTTGTTCGGCGGCCACCCAGACTTTGACTTGAAGGGCGTAGCTCAGCAGCAGGTTGTTCGCCTGGGGAATATAAAAACTCCAAAGCACCCGGGCGGCATCAAGTCGATTCCCTACCTTGGTCACCTCGCGATACCAGCCCTGGAATTGCGGCGTGCGCCAGACGGCGAGCTGGACCTGACGCTCCGCACCTGTGCGCGAGGCTCCCTCCCCCAACCGCCGCACGACCATCTGCGCCAACTGGTCGAGAGACTCAGCAGGGGCATGGAATGGCGGCTTTTGTTTCGAGTTTACGCTGCGGTAGCGGGCATCCAGATAACTCGTCTTGGGAGAGTCTGGGGGACGGCCATAAAACAGTTTCCCCGAATTGAGCCATTCCCCAAACTCAACATTCGTGGTGAAGCCGGGCAGGACCTCCAGATCGCGGGGAACCCACATCAAGAGCGCATCACAAACCCCCAGATGAGCCGATTCCCAGGCGATCTGGTCGTTGTAATCCCGAGGCCACTCCCCATTTCGGGGGACGGGCGACAGCACTGTGCCCTGGTAACCCGCCCGCCGTAACGCCTCAATCGCCTCGGGCCGCCAGTTGGGATCGCCCACTTTCCGGGGGGATGGCCCCGCCAGAAACACCGTGCTCGTGATTGTTTCCGGAAGCTCCTCCGGAGAATGCACTATCTTCAGAGCCATCACTTCACCTGACCATGTGAGGTCGCATCCGACATTCCTGATGATGCCTGTCTTACGAGTCTACAACAGCCAACGCGCTCTCGCGAGATCCCTTCTATGCGCACGCCGGTGCATCCGATCGGTGAATACCAGATCCCTGTGATGGTCCTACACCACCAGACACACTCGCAGATCCATCACATTGGTGTGAGTTGGACCCGTCTTGAGCAGTCCTCCCGCCGCCTCCAGAAAGTGATAGGCATCGTTGCGGGCCAGCGATTCGAGCGCATTCAGACCAAGCCGCTGGGCCGCCGCTGCCACTCCGGCACTGGCCCAACCTCCCGCGGCATCTGTCGGCCCATCTTCACCATCCGTTCCCCCCGACAAGACCACGATGTTGTCAGGAAATTGATTCCCGGCCGGTGCCGACAGCTCTTCAAGGGCGGCTAATGCCAATTGCTGATTGCGCCCCCCCTTTCCGCGCTCTCCTGGCGGGGCCAAGCGCACCACCGGCTCGCCTCCGCTCAGGACACAAATCTTTGTTCCCCTCTCCCCACTCTCGTGACTGAGCCGCACGCATTCCCGCGCCAATTCCCGTCCCACCTCAGATGCTTCGCCGGTATTGTCCGATCCCGCATCCACCACCCGGTATCCCAGCAGTTCCGCCTTCCGCTTGGCAGCCTCCAACGTCACACGATTCGTGCCAATCAAGTGGTTCCGGACCGTGGTGACCGGGACCGGTTTCACTCGCCGTCCTGACTCGACTGCACTGGATTGAGCCAGCAGTCTCCACACACTCGCTGGCACATTGGACGGATTTCCGCAAAACCGTCGCAGCACGGCCTCCGCCTCGGCGGGATTCGACTCATTTTCGACGGTCGGCCCCGAAGCGATGATTCCCAGCGGGTCCCCCACAACATCCGAAATGATGAGTGTTTCGGTACGTCGCGCCGTAATCGCGCGGGCCAGCCCCCCCCCCTTGATTCCCGAAAGCTGCTTGCGGACGGTGTTCAATTCCTGAATCGTCGCCCCCCCTTGCATCAACAGCCGGGTCACCAACTGCTTTTCCGCCAGGGTGACCCCCGCCATCGGCGCGGGCAAAAGAGCACTCCCTCCGCCGGAGATCAACACGAGACACAGATCATCGGGAGCCAACCGGGAGACCAATTCGAGAATCTGGCGGGCCCCTTCCACCCCCGCCTCTGTCGGCTCATTCAGCCCCGCCGGACGTGCGGCATGCAGGTGGATCTTCTGCAATCGACGCACACAGTCGGCAGGAACGTTGATCCAGCCGGAAACCCGCTGCGCCACGCACCGTGGGCCCAGGGCTTCTTCGACCCCAGCCGCCATACCGGCCCCCGCCTTTCCCGCCCCCACGACACACAAACGTCCGAACGAATCCCAGGGATAAAGTAGGCCGCAGATCGATAGTCCATTCTGCGTATTACGTACCACTTCCTGAACCAGCCGGCTGGCGTCGACCGACGCCACTCCAGCTCGCCAAATCTCCTGCGCGTCAATCACCATTCGTTCTTGCTGCATCCCTTCTTTTTATCCTGCGTTGGCCTTCTGGAAAACCCATTACGCCCATCAGGTATCGGGACTCTTCGACTACCGGCGGCGCCGCTGCGAATTGACCACCGGACCCCGGCTTGGGATTCTTTCGCAAACGATGTGGCTGAGCCTTCCTCCTCTCACTCCACCTCCGCCCCTCCCATGCCCGATCAAATTCCTGTCGTGTTCCTCACTCATGCTGGCGGAGCCCATGTGGAAGGCTATCTGCAGGGGTTGGCAGCCAGCGAAACCTGCGGCCCGGTCATCCTCTCGGATCCCGACGGCAACTGGAGGGTCAAGGCCCACCAGATCCTGCAAGACAGGCTGCAATCCGTGGTCCAGACGCCGGCCGAGGCGCTGCAGCAGGTCTCGGAGGGCCGATCCCTGGCCCTCATCTCCTACGAAGCCCGGCTCGCCCCTCCCATCATCCAGGAGGCCTTGTTGGCGGGATGCCACGTGTTGGCCGAAAAGCCGGGTTGTGTGCGGTTGGAAGACTTCCGGCCGCTCGTTCAACTGGCCGACAGCCGCCATCAGTTTCTGATGCTCGCCTTCGCCAACCGGCTCAAACCCGAAATCGAGGCGGCCCGCAAGTTGATTGCCGAGGGAACCCTCGGTCGAATCTTTGGCATCGAACTGCACCTGGTGGCCGACCAAACCCGGCTGACAAATCCCGCCTACCACAAGCAGTGGTACGCCTCGCGCGAACGGGCCGGGGGTGGGCATCTGATCTGGCTGGGGATCCACTGGCTCGATCTGGCGATGTTTGCGACCGGGTCACGAGTCGTGGCCGCGACGGGGTTGACAGCCAACATCGGCGGGCAGCCGCTCGATGTGGAAGACTCGGCGGTCGCCGCGCTGCGGTTTGACGGCGGTTTTCTGGGAACCCTCACCTCGGGATACTATCTGCACAGTGGCTATCACTCCCATCTGCAGATCTGGGGTTCCGCCGGTTGGCTGAAGATGGACCCAGTCAATGAAAAGCAACTCCGCTGGTCGGTCTACAAAGGACCGCGAGCCGGGGAAATCCAGGAATTGCCCGCTTCCACCGCTCTCAACAGCTACACCCCGCTGGTCCAGGCATCGCTGGCCGCGGCACTGCGCAATGATTCCCCTCCGCTCACCTCGGCCGATTCGCTCCGTGCCCTTGAGACTGTCTACGGGGTCTATCGCGCGATGGAAACCGGGCAGACTCAGACCATCGGCTGAACCACCCAGGACGACAGCCCCCACCATACCGAAGCGAGACCGTCGCAAATCGTTCAGCCTGCCGGAGCACGCGACTGCGCAGGGCGGATCTCAATCGTTCGGCAACTGCAGCGGCGACTCGGGATGATTGGCGTACGGCCAATCCGTCCCGGTGTAGCGGATGGCCAATTCGGGGGTTTCAATGCGTTCCCCCCGTTTTGCGTGGCTCTGCATCACCCGGTCCAGAATGCCGGTAGTCAACAGGGTTCGCTCGACGGGATACACAGTTTTACTCTGCCGAATTGTTTGTTCGATCGCCCGCAGCAGGTAGGCGAAGTGACAAAACGGGGCGTTCTCCTGCAGCTTGAACCACGTGGCGACCGGCTCGGCCCGTCCCTTGAGCTTGAGGGCACAGCAGAACTGACCGACCGCTCCATTCGCCATTACCACCGCTGTCCGCAGTCCGTCGACATGCTCAAGATCGAAGACCGCCGCGTCATCGCGCAGTTTCCAATCGACCACTGCGGGGGTCGATCCCGCCGGCAACGTGGCGAGCGCCGCCTCCAGCAAGGGACGCGACCAGCCTCCCAGCCCGGCTGTCTCGAAAATCTCAACCGCAGGAATGGTCCGCACTGCTTTGACCCCAGTTTCGCCCCCCCGCCGTCGCTCCAGCAGACACTGATGCATTTCCAGGGCGTGAAATCCGTACGCCTCCAGCCCGCCATACCCGACTGAAACCATGCCTTCAATTTCGCATTCGTGGGGCAACTCCAAACCCGGCAGGCGCCAGGCCAACGGTAGCGAAGAACCGGCGAGCAGGGGGAACTTCAGCTCCTGCGACAGCTCGACCATCGCCCGGGCATCCTCAAACCGGTAGCCCAGGTGCTTGTCATTGAAAACAGGCACCGACCGCCCCACCCTACGAAATGTCGCGGCAATCTCTTCCAGAAACCGCCGCCGGGGGTACTGATGTTGTTGCGTATCGGGGGTGTGCGGGTAGTTCCCATGCTCGCCAATGCTCAACACCCCCGCCACCTGCAGGCGGTCGGTCCCCAGCGTGAGGGCTTCATCAATCGACCGGCACCAGCGAAAACCGTGTTTCTCAGCCAGCCCCCGGCTCAATTCCCCCTCCGGAGCCTGATCAACCCAGAGCGAGGCGAGCCGCAGGCCCGGTCCAGCCCCGCCATCGTGCTGCCATCCCTCCAGAATCTTCCCGGCCAGCACATCGGTATGGCTATTCTTCGTATAAACCGTGCCGATGACGGCCACCGGAAGCCCATGATTCTCGGTCCCCGGCAGCCAACTCGTCCAACTGCCCGTCAGCAATCCGCCAGTGACCCCCGCTGAAATCCCGGCCTTCAGTAGATTCCTTCGGCAAAGTCGCGTCATGGTGTGGTCCCGGGCGAGGGCGGTCAATAGCGAACAGGTTCACTGTGGTTGGTATCGCGGCGCGCGTCAAATCCAAGCCGGCCGTCGCGGACGCACCTGCTGTCCCCCGTCACCGGCGACGGCGCGGCGGCTTGCGGAAGGAGCGTCTTGGAGGATGTTTGGCAGAGGGACGGGGTTCGGTCGCGGGGGACTCTCCCGTGTCCCGCTCGAGTTGATCGAGAGCCTGGAGCCGCCGATCGGCATCAAACGTCGGCGGAGGCAACTGCCGGGCCTGGGCGAGGGCCTCGTCCCAGCTCAATCCGTACCGGGCAACCCCCCAACCGCGAAAGATCGGCAGACCTTTCGACCGGGCAATGATTTCCCGGCGAGTCCGGCCCTGGGGGGAATCGGGCCAGGTACCAGACTGTTCGTGCCAGTCGAAGAAAGTCGGAACCACCTGGGAGATATACTTCCAGTAGCCGGGATTGTCAGTCTGCAGCACCAGCCGTCCCCCCGGAACCAGAGCCCGATGGGCGAGCGACAGAAACTCGGGAGTGATCAACCGCCGTTCCACAAAGCGTTGGTCGTAGAAGGGCTGGGGATGATAGCAGTGCAGTTCGGTGACTGAATGGAGGGGGACATGCCGTTCGAGCAATTCGCGCCCACCGATCACGGCCAACCGGGCGTGCACCAGCCCCCGCTGATTCGCCCGTCGCGTAGCATAGCGAATGACCACGGGGAGGATATCGACTCCCAACACATTCCATTCTGGATGATTCACTGCGAGATGGAGGGTCGACCGTCCATTTCCACAGCCGATGTCGATCACAACTGGCGCCGGCCGCGCGAACAGTTCGTCCCAGTTCCACAGTCCCTCCGGCAACCGCTTCAGCGCGGTCCGCGCCCAGAGTGATTCATCAACCACCATCCCGGGAATGGCAATCCCAAACTCAAGTTCAACGAGTCCAGGACGAGGAGCGGGGGCAGGAGGCATGAGTTGGGTCATCAAAAGAACAGTACACAAAGCCTGGATTATGGTAGCAAATCATCTCTGGAAAAAACCGTGAAGCCCTTTCAACCCCCTGAGTATTTCCTCTTTTGCACCACGATTGAATACCTCGCATCAGTCTTGCAGTGTGAACTGTAGTTCCGCAGCAAAACAGGTCTGAGCTACCTTCGTGATGGTCACGCTTTCCGGATGGCTAAAAACCACAGCTCGAGAATCCGGTTCCACTCGTTCACTACGACAGCCGAACCGGACTCAGAGTGCACACTGGGTGAATTCCGGCCACTCTTGCACAGTGCGTCCACCAAGGCTTGGACTCTCTTTTCCCAAAATCGCCTCGGAGATGATGTAGCTCCTGTCTGGGGACAATGGCATGGTTGAAGGATTCCACAAGTACGTGGAAACCGCGGATCTGCAATCCCCTCTCTGCAAGGCCGATCAATTGCTTTATCATGACGGACAGACCCGGATCCTTCGCGTCTCCCTCTGGATCTGCCCCCCGGCTGCCATCTCTACACCATGACATCCAAATACGCTGTCGCCGAGCACAACGAGTTCATTGCCGCCTCGAATGAGGCGTTGCAAACGCCGAATTTGCAGCTTGCCCTCAGCCGTCTGGGAGAGACTCTGGCGGCGGGTAACAAGTCGGCTTTTGAGAAGCTGCCGGGGTCTTCCCTTCTGCGGGATAAGGCGCGGGCCATCAAGGATGAAACCCTGGCACATCTCGACGTCCATCTGCAGACGCTCGAAAGGGCCGTGCGAGCCAAGGGGGGCCATGTCCACTATGCCGCCGATGCCGCCGATGCCAATGAGATCGTTGAACGGATTGCAAAAGAACGTGGTCTTCGCCGGGTTGTGAAATCCAAGTCGATGGTCACCGAGGAGATTCATCTGAATCATCACCTCGAACAGGCAGGAATCGAGGTGACCGAGACCGACTTTGGGGAATTCATTATCCAAGTCGCGGGGGAACGGCCGTCGCACCTCGTGGGGCCGGCGCTGCATAAGACCGCCGAGGAGATGGCGGTCGTGCTCAACGAACGGTTCGATCAGCAGCTCAGCAAAGAGCCGCACGAAATGGCGCAATTCGCGCGGGGCTACCTTCGGCAGAAGTTTGCCCAGGCCGAGATGGGAGTGACCGGGGGAAACTTCCTGGTTGCCGAGACCGGCACAGTGGTGCTGATCTCCAATGAGGGAAATGCGCGGCTCACCACCAGTGTTCCCAAGGTGATGGTCTCGGTCGTGGGGATCGAAAAGGTGATTCCGAAGCTTTCCGACCTGCCCATCTTTCTGAAGGTTCTCGCCCGGGCCGCCACCGGACAGAAACTCTCGATCTACACATCGATGATCACCGGTCCCCGCCGGGAGGGAGAGGGAGACGGCCCCGAGGAATTCCACCTGGTGCTGCTCGACAACGGCCGCAGCCGAATTCTGGGGAGTCCCAGCAGGGAAAGTCTGTTTTGCATCCGCTGTGGGGCCTGCCTCAACATCTGCCCGGTCTACCGGAAAATCGGGGGCCACGCCTACGGCAGCAACTATTCGGGCCCGATCGGGGCGGTTATCTCTCCCCTCTACGACGGACTCAAGCAGACCTATCATCAACCGCACGCCAGCAGTCTTTGTGGAGCCTGTCAGGCGGCGTGCCCGGTCAAGATCCAGATCCCCGAATTGTTGATCCGAAACCGCGAGGCCCAACACGAAGAGAAAGTGGCCCCCGCCGGAGAAGAGCTGATCTACCGGCTGTGGAGCTGGGTGATGCGCCAGCCCCGCCTCTACCGTTGGGCCGCCCGCGTCGGCGCCTTGACGCTGAGGATGCAGGCCAGGCAGGGTTGGGTCGCGAAACTTCCCGGCCCTCTCGCCGGCTGGACCGCCCACCGCGACTTTCCCATCCCTGACGCCAAACCATTCCGCGATCGCTGGGCGGCCCTGACCCGGGAAGACATTCCCGTCACCCATTCCGTTACAAAACAGTGAGCACCACGACGGCGCAACTACTCCTGTGTGCGGATGAGTCCGTCTTAAAAACTCCTCCGACCGAAGTGCTTCAAAGCAGGTCACGATCGACGAAACCGCGACAGCCGTCTCGTACTGCGCCCCTTTCTCCCTGCTCAGAAGCTGAATTGATCGATATTCTCGGAATCGAAGACGAAGGGGGGGCCGAGAATCACCTCGTCGCTGGTGATGCGAATTTCTTTCAAACGGCCGAAGTCGCGGGTACCCGGGTCGAGTTGCTGGTCGGCCAGTGCCTTCACAGCGTGGATCGTCAGATAGCCGAGATCCTTGGGGCTCCAGAGCACGAACTGGGGAATCGTGCCATCCTTGACATAACCCTTCACGGTCGAGGGAAGACTCAAGCCGGTCACAAACACTTTGCCTGTCTTTCCCAACTGCTTCACCGCCTCGGCCACGCCCGGGAGTGCGACCGAGGTGATGCCCCAGACACCGGCCAACTCGGGCTCGGCGGTCAACAGATCGAGTGTCATCTGGCGGGCACGATTCTGGTTTTCATCAGGAACCAGCGTCTCCAGCAATTCGATTTGCGGATACTTCTCTTTCAGATGGGCCCGCATCGCCTGAATCCAGGCGTTCTGGTTGGGTGAAGTAGCCGAACCGGTGACGATCACGGTCTTCCCCTTCCCTCCAATCGCGTCGGCCATCAAGTCGACCAACCGGCTGCCGACGTCGGACACTGGACACTGATTGACGAAGACCTGCCGTCCGCTGCTTGCCGGGTTGGCGTCGGCATCCCAGGTGAGAACGAGTATGCCGGCCTCACGGGCCCGCTTGAGGGCGGGGGCAATCACTTCGGGATCGTTGGGAGAGACCGCGATCGCGTCATAGCCGAGGGCGATCCACTCGTCGATCATCTGCACCTGCAATTCGACCTTGTCGGTCGAGGGGCCATCGTAAGTGAGGTCGATTCCCAGTTCGCCGGCGGCTTCCTGGGCTCCTTTCTGGCACTCATTGAAGTAGTCGATGCCCACCAACTTGGGCAGCATGCCGACTTTCAGCCGCTTCCCGGCGGGGCGATCCGCCCCGGCCCCGGTCAGCGCGGGGGCCGGGGGTTCGGAACCGGTAGTGCACCCGACCACGCAGGCGCACAACAGCAGGCCAAGGACGGGCAGGCGACGGATCATGTCGAGTCTCTCTGTCGGGGAGCGAGGCGTTCGTTCAACAGGGCCACCAGAATCACCAGCAGCCCGATGAGAATCAAGCGTGCATTCGCATTGAGGGAAATGGTCCAACCCAGCCCGGGGAGCGTCACGGTTTGATTTCCCCACAAGCGGAGACCGATTTCGAGATGTGCGAGAATCCCCAATCCCAACAGGGTGCGGGCGATACTTCCCCAGCCCCCCGTCACGCGAGTTCCTCCCAGGACCACGCAGGCGATGACCTGCAGTTCGAGTCCCTGCCCGGCATCAGCGACGGCGGCCCCCCGGCGGGCGGTGAACCAGAGGGCCACGAGTCCGGCCAGGAAGCCATTCATGGCATACAGCGCTCGTTCGACCTGCGGCACGGGAACACCGGCAAATTCAGCCGATTTGCGCTGGTCTCCCAGAGAGAAGAGATACCGTCCGAAGCGTGTCGCATGGACCAGCACCGCGAGTGAAACGGCTGCCGCGAAGAGCAGCACGATCTGGCTGGGAATCCCGGCGAAACTGCCATTCCCCAGGGCGAGAAACGCCGGGGGAAAGCCTGTGATCCGATTCTGCTCGAGCAGGACCATGGCCAGGCCCGAGTAGAGGGCCATCGACGCCAGCGTGGTCACGAGCGGGGACATTCCCCAACTGATCGCGAGGCCGTTTAATCCACCAGCGACCGTTCCCGTCAAGACGGCCACAGTGGCGGCCACCTCCAACGGCAAACCTTTGTCCTGCCAAAAGTAGCCGAGCACCGCTCCCGACAGGGTGACCATCGACCCGACGGAGAGATCGATCCCTCCGGTCAGAATGACGGCGGTCATGCCGAGCGCCAAAACCCCAATTTCTGCCCAGGGACGCCAGAGGGGTAGCAGACCGGAGATCTTCGGCAGGCGCGCCAGGACCAGCCACATGGCAAACCCCAGGAGCAGCCACGAGAACGATTCCCGAGCGACGCGGCGCAGTAGTGGGGCGGTCATGGCGTCTCCCGCCGAGCGAGCCGTTCCCAGAGCATCGCACCGACCAGCAAACCGCCCAAGACGAGGTCATACCGAAACTGCGAGACCCCCCAGAGGACGAGCCCATTCTGCAGCATCGCCAACAACAGAGCCCCCAGCACGGATCCCCAGGGGGTGCCCCGTCCTCCAGCGGCCGCGGTGCCGCCGAGCACGGCGGCGGTGATCGCCCGCAATTCGTAACCGGTCCCCATAACGGACTGCATGGAGCCATTCTGGGCCAGTTCGAGCAACCCGGCGACGGCCGCACAGAGCCCACCAAGGCCAAAGGCCGTCAGCCAGGTTCGCGTGCGGGAGATTCCTGCCAGCCGGGCGGCGCGGGGATTCGACCCCCAAGCGTAGAGCCAGCGTCCGGGAACCGTCCATGTAAGAAACAGGCTCATACCAAGCAGTGCCAGAGCCAGCCACCACGCCCCCGCGGGCAGCAAGAGCCAGCGGGCGGTGACCCCCTGGCGGAATGTCTCGGGCAATTGCCCCACCACGTTGCCCCCCGTCATTTGCAACAGCAGTCCGCGAAATACCGTGAGACTACCCAGCGTCACCACGATGGGCTGTATGCGGCCCCATAGCGCGGCGCCCGCATTGAACAACCCGCCGGCCAGCCCCACCAACAGGCCAACGACAACCGCTTGGGCGATTCGCCCGGGGGAACCGTCGCTGGCGGACAGGATCAATCCCGCCGAGGCGGCCGACAGCGCCAACAGCGAGCCCACTGAGATGTCGATGCCACGAACCAGCATCACAATCGACGCCCCCATGGCCAACATCCCGCTGACACTGATCTTTTCGAGAAGTCCCAACAGATTTTCGGCCGTGGTGAAGCGTCCGCGGGTAGTGGTGGCCAACAGCAGGGCGAGCGCCACCAGGGTGCCCAGCAGCGGGACCAGGCCGCCCAGACGCGAATTACGGCGCAGCCGGCGTGAGACAGCGGCGATCTTCCGGTTTTCGACCGGCAGGGCGGCCTGGGCCAACTCTTCGGCACTCGTCAGCCGGGTTTCAAACGTGCCAGAAAGTGCTCCCTCGCGGAAGACAAGAATTCGGTCAGAGTATTGGAGTACTTCGGGAAGATCCGAGCTGATGAGCACCACCCCCCGCCCCGCGCGGGTTGCCTCACCAATCCAGTCGTGGATCTGCTGGCGGGCAGACACATCGACACCACGGGTGGGTTCGTCGAGCAGCAACACCCGGGGATCGGCGAGACTGCAGCGGCCGAGCATGACCTTCTGCTGGTTTCCCCCCGAGAGCTCGCGGATCGGCTGTTCGACGGACTGCCGACGAACGTCCAGCCGATCGCAGAGCTCGTGCGTTTCGCGGCGTTCGCGACGGCGCGAGATCACTCCCCGCCCGATCCAGCGAGTGAGGGCGGAGATCCCAAGATTGTGGCGGATCGACTGCGACGGAAAGATCCCCTGCCGCAAACGGTCTTCGGGCAAATAGACCAGGCCCGCCCGGATCGCATACGCGGGGTTCCGTGGACGGTAGGGCACATTGTCCAGCGTCAATTCACCTCCGTCGAGGGGGCGTAGCCCGACCAGCGACTGGGCCCATTCGCTGCGCCCTGCGCCAACCAGTCCGTACACCCCCAGCACTTCTCCCGCGCGAACACTGAATGAGATCTCGCGAAAACGTCCGCCGGCATCCGACATCCCACTGCCGCGCAGCACGATCGGGCGTTCGTCGGAACTTGTCTGGCGGGGGGTGAAACGGGTCTCGCGTCCCACCATGCGTGAGATCATCTCGCCGCGCGAGAGTTCGCCCGCCGCTCCGGACCAGATCAACCGACCATCGCGCAGAATGGTCACCCTCGTGGCAAGCCGTTCGATCTCTTCCAGGCGGTGCGAAATGTAGATGATTCCGGTTCCTGCGTGCTGGCGTTCGGCAATTCGGGCGAAGAGCCATTCACTCTCGCGGGCCGACAGGGAACTTGTCGGTTCATCGAGCAGCAAAATCTTCGGCTCCAGCGACAATGCGGTCGCCAACTGCACCATCTGCCGTTGGGCTACGGAAAGTTCGCCCGCTGGCCGCCGGGGGTCGAGCGGTTCCCCCAATTGGGCGACGACCTTTCTGGCGTGGGCCCAGATCCGTGGCCAATCGAAGATTCCACCTCGCGCGGACAACCCACGAGAGAGGGCGATGCTTTCTGCCAGCGACAGGTCTTCGAAGACGTCGGGTTCCTGATGGCAGATGGCGATGCCCAGACGGCGAGCGCTCTGTGGATCGCTTAGGCGGACGGCTGTCCCGCCGATACAGATGGTGCCTTCGTCGGGAGTCAACACGCCCGCAATCAGGTTCAGCAGAGTACTCTTTCCCGCTCCGTTTTCCCCAACGATGGCATGCACTTCCCCAGGGTGGACCGCCAGGTCGATGTTCTGCAGCGCGGGAATACCGGCAAACCGCCGTGTGACCCGAATGAACTGCAACAGCGGAACAGACTCCATCGCCACGGGGACCTCACTCGCCGTGATGCCGAACTGGACCAAACCGGTGATCGTAACGGTCTCGGGAGGGATTTGGCAGCGAATCCTTAAACGGTGACTGCTGGACATGGCAGAGCGCAAGTCTCTCCTCCGCCGTGTCGCGGCGACCGGCGCTTAAAAAGCTGGTTCCGCCGAGGAAGACGCCCGCGCCGGACGGGCGAACCGGGCATTGACTCTCCCTCCCCGGTGCGGGATCTGCCGACAACAACGGGAAGATCAATCGAGAGGGTTGTGACCGGTAGACCAACGGGGGAAAGTGTGGTGGGACGCGACGGGCGCTCGTAGGCGACAAAAATCCTCCCCACCGAAGGGCATTTTCGGCGTCTCTGGCGGTCGTGGACAGGGCCGCCAAAATCGTGCAGGTTCCAGATCCGATACATAAAGCAAGGAAAAGGGGAGGAACCCCCTGTGATCTGCCCCGTAGCGGCGTCATTCGTAGCGCCATGGGCTAGGCTGATTGAACGGGGAGCACGCCATCTGTGTGATTCACCCCGTGACCTCGGGAGACTTCATCATGATCACGACAGTCCGCTGCCTAACCTGGCCTCTGTTGATCAGCTTGGCCCTTCTGGCGTCTGGTGCGTCCGTGTGGGGCCAGGCGGGTGCCAACCGAGAACAGTATACAAACAAGAGTCGGTTCAAGATTCCCTTTCGGTTCGACGCTGAAGAGCTGGAGCAACTGGGGGCCCGCGAAGTGGAGTTGCTCGAGTCTCGCGACCAGGGGATCACCTGGCAGTCACGCGATCGGGTCGCTCCCAGTGCGGGCAAGTTTCAGTACGAGGCGACCGAGACCGGTTCGTACTGGTTTTGCCTGAAACTGATTGACCGCGACCGAAGACCGCATCCCTCCACTCCAGCCAAGGCCGGCCTGAAGGTCTTCGTTGACCTCGATCTGCCCGAGGTCAATCTGCAACTGGCGCAACGCAGTCCGGGGACCGTACAGATTGGCTGGAGCATAGAAGACGCGGCTCTGGAGTTGAACACCCTACGGTTGAGAATCCGCCAACCACAACGCGAGTGGAAGGAACAGATCATCCGCCGTGCCGCGTCCGGTTCGGAAGATATTCGGGTCGAAGGGACTGGACTATTCGAGGCGGAACTCTCGGTCGCCGATCTGGCGGGAAACGAGACCGTCGCAACCAAGCAATTGCGAATCCGGTCCTCGAATGCCAGCCCGGCGATAACCCGAGAGAAAATTGCGGTCAAACAACGGGATCCCGGTGGAGACCGACTGGAAATGGCCAGCCAGTTCCCGGGAGCACGTCGCAGGACAGCCCAGCAATCAGCTCCGGAACCGACTTTGGCGCGAAACCTGCCGGCGAACACTGAAGAAGAATCCAGTTCTCGCCCCACAAACGTCCGACGCACCGCCACCTCGGACTCGATTGTGACCGGTGCGCGAGTCTCGCATCCCGGTACAGTGCGTCATGTCAACACGCTGCAATTTGAGCTGAAGTATCGGTTGCGGGATGTTGATCCGAACGAGCGAGTTTTCGTGGAACTCTGGATGACGGCCGACGGCGGCGCCAGCTGGCAGCTCGCGGGGCGTGATGACGACGGACGGAGTCCGATGCAGGTCTCGGTCGAGCAACCCGGGGAGTATGGCGTGCAGTTGGCCTGGCGGAGCCGGTCCGGGCGAGCCATGCACCGTCCGCAGGATGGAACCGCACCACGCGATTTGTTCATTGTCGATCGCCGGGCTCCCGAACTGGAGCTGCTGGGCTTGCAGTTGGGCAGTACTGAGCGGGGGCAGGTCGTCACCATCCGCTGGAAGGCGGCCGATGAACACTTTGGCGAGCGGCCGATCCGCCTTCTCTGGTCCACCTCGTCCGACGGGCCTTGGGATGAGGCGATGCACGAGATCCCTAACGATGGCGAGGTCGCCTGGCAGCCCGAGGCACATGTTCCCGAAACGGTTTATGTCCGCCTCGAGGCGCGCGACCTTGCGGGAAATCTGCGGATCGCCGAGTCGGGCCGTCCTGTCAGGCTTCAGGCGGTGACGCTTGAGGGATCGGAAGTGACACCAACCGCCACGGATCCGCCCGAGCAGCCGGGGAACGATTCAGACAGTCGATGACGCTCAGCGGGCCCTCTTCCGCGACTCCCCCTCTCCAAGCACGGGTGCGGAAGTGTCCGAAGCCTCACCGGGACGCCGCAGCAGAACCAACTCATGGCCCTGCTTCATGAACCAGGGAATCCGGGTTACCTCCTGCAAATCGAGGGGAAGCCGGGAGCGCTCGCGCGCCAATTCGTCGGCCCTCGCCACCACAAATGTTGGTCCGGGAGTTACCTTCCACCAGTCCAGCAACTCTTCGATGTTTTCGAGGCGTTCGACGCGGTCAGCACCGGCCAGTTCACCGCTGTAATAAATCAATCCGGGTCGGAAGAAATGCCAGCTCGCAATACGGCATTCTCCTCGGGGATCCGCCGCCTGCATAGCGCGAGCCAGGGCGACATTAGACTGTCCCCGATCGACTTCGGCGGCGGTCCATCCGAACAACGCCACAAGGAACAGCGCTGTGCTGATGGTCCACACCCCCAGTGACTGACGGACCTGCCGACGCTGCGCGAACCACCATGCCAGAACGCCACCAATCACGACAGGGACTCCGGGAATCCAGAGTCCGCCAATCTCCAGCCGCAGGTGCTGTGCGACGATTCCCGGAATCACCAGCAGACCCAACCCAATCAGCAAAAAGGTTCCCCACATCAGTGCCAGAGCCCCTCTGCTGATCAGACCCGGTTCGGCCTCCCAGCGGGCCACAAACGCGCCGGTCAGTAAGGCCAGCGCGGGATAGGCCGGAACCACATAATGCGGGAACTTGGTGGTTGCGAGGGAGAAGAACCCGACCCAGACCATGGTCCAGCAGAGGAGCAGACGATCGGGCGGAGACAATCGGCCTGCAGTTTGTGTCCGCCGCCACAGGTCCAAAATCACCGGTCGGGCGAGCAGGATCCATGGGAAAAAGCCAACACAGATCGCAGCCAGATAGAACCATGCAGGCCCTGCGTGATTGTCCATTCCGGCCGTGAATCGGTGCAGGTGATGGGTACCGAAGAAGCCCCGCAGGAATTCTCCGTCGGTCTGCCAGCCGACGGCGGCGAACCAGGGCCCAGCCACCAACACGACACAACCGAGCGCTAGCCCGGGGGACATCCGCCAGACCTCGCGTGCCACCCGTACTGGAGATAAGCGGCAAGCAAACTGCCAGAGCCCTCTCCACCAACTGCTCGGCAAGGCCGACTGCATGGCTTGGAGTGGACTTACGGATACCTCCACAGGGAGGGGGGTCAGCAATCGGAACAGGCCCAGCACGCACCCGGGCAACAGAAGCCCGATCGGCCCCTTGGTCAGTACGGCAAGACCCATCGCGCCATAGACTGCGCACCAGTCACCGAAGGTAGGCTCGCCCCACTCCAGCTGTCCTGGAATGATTTGCTTTTGGGCTGCCCGCACGTAGAGAAAGATCGACAGGGTGCAAAAGAAGACCAACTCGGCATCACAGGCGGCGGCCCGGGCAATCACTACAAAATTGAGACTGGTCGCCAGGATCACGGCACCCCAGAACCCCGCTCGGCGCGAGTGGAGCCGGATTCCCAACTGGTGAACCAACAGCACGCTGGCCAGGCCAAACAGTGCTGCGGGGAGCCGGGCCACGAATTCGCTGACACCAAACAGGCGGAATCCCCCGGCCATCAGCCAGAACATGATGGGGGGCTTGTGCGAGAAAAGTTCCCGATTGAACCGGGGAACAATCCAGTCCCCGGTCTGATGCATTTCGCGAGCGACTTCGGCGAAGTAGGTTTCGTCGTCGTCCCAGAAGTGAGTCGTTCCCAACCCCAGGAGGAATACAAATCCGCACAGCAATGCGAGACGGAGTTGCGAACCAACGACGTCAGAACGAGTGGAAGTTGGAGTGGGAGCAGAGTCCGAGGAAACGACAGGCATCCTTGCCTCAACACAGGAGAACAGACCAGCCGGGTGCGCGAGGGGCATTTAACCGTGAACCAACCCGAGTTTATTGAGAATCTGGGCTTTTGTTCAATCTGAGTTTGCCACCTGGAAATATACACCCGATCAGACTTCGAACTGTGGGTTGGCTGTATGGCGTGAAATTGACTCAAACAAATTGGAAAGCCCAACCCCCACCTCGTCTCTGCTGCGGAACATCAATACTCGCAGCCTTCAGCAATGTCGTGCTCTGGCTCCCTGCCTCTTTGACGAAGGGAGCTGGCCCCGACCGTGACTGCTTGGCGATCCCTTGCGGACAGCAAGAAGATAATGGGGATCTTCAATCCCGAAACTCGTCACCAGTTCCGATCCACTCCCGGTCGCATACAGCACAAATCAAACGAAAAAGCCCAAAATCCGCTTACAACAACTCATGCGGTCCACACAGCACTCGCGGGAGAGAACATGCGACTGGAATGCGACAGGTTCTGAATGCTCCTGCCGTCCAGTTGCCAGAGAATCGGACCGGCCAGCTCCTTTTTACGGCGCGGGAACTCCCGAATCGGTGAATCCTCGCGGACGAAAACCTTTCGGCGATTTGCGATCCGTCGTCGGAATTGGATAGCAAATTCCCTTAATCTCATTTGAAATTCCTAACATTCACTCCCCGTCCGACGGCGGTGGAGTAGAATCAAACTTCATCGGTAACCCGACGCTTCGGTTCTCCTTTGGTGTTTCACGGTCATGGCCAGCCCCCCCGTTCGCAACCGAAAGTCCGTCGTTACGATCGGGCCGGAGCACTTTGTCAATCGGGAACTGAGCTGGCTGGAATTCAATGCCCGGGTTCTGGAAGAGGCGGAAGACCCAACGAACCTGTTACTCGAGCGGCTGAAGTTTCTGAGTATTTTCAGCAGCAATCTCGACGAATTCATGATGGTTCGGGTCTCGGGGCTGCGGGAGCAAATGAATGGGTTGGCCGACCCCGAGGACCGGATGCCAGAAAGCCTCAGCATCCATGAACAGTTCCGGCAGGTGCATGCCCGCACACATACCCTCGTGGACCGACAATATGCCTGCCTGCGGGAGCAGGTGATTCCGGGGCTGGCACAGGCGGGAATCCGGTTGCTCGACCCCGGAGCGTTGGCGACGGCCGATCACGAGTATCTCGACAACCTGTTCCAGCAGACGGTCTTTCCCGTCCTGACCCCGGTGGCAATTGATCCCAGCCACCCTACGCCGCATCTTCGGAGCCGCGGCCTGTACATCGCTGCGATGATCGAGCAGGCCCAGTACCGTCCGGGAGCTTCGAATACGCTGCTGGCCGTCGCGCATTTGCCCCCCGTGCTCCCCCGACTCATTCGGTTGCCCGGCGACGCCCACAACTATGTTCTGCTCGACCAGCTGGTGGGATCGCGTCTCGATCAACTGTTCAGTGGATCACGTATCGTCTGCTGGACAACCATCAGGATCACCCGGGACGCAGATCTCGATATTGACGGCGATCAGGTGCTGCATGACTTGTCACAGGCGGTCGAAGAGGGCCTGAAGGCATTGCGTCACCGTGATGTGGTCCGGTTGGAGGTGGCGCCGGGGGCCGACCAGAGCTTGGTCGAAGCGATCCGGCGTCCGCTGGGGCTCAGCAGCGAGGAGATTTACCACCTTCAAGGGCCCCTCGATTTGACGAACTTCATGGAATGGCATGGACTGCCTGAGTTTCCTCACCTGCGCGACGAACCATTCCCCCCCCGCCGCCCCCTGGGTCTGGAGGAAGGGACCGACTTCTTCGCAACCATCCGCAAGAAGGATGTGCTGATCCACCACCCCTACGAGTCGTTTCAGTGCGTGGTCGAGTTTCTCCAGCAAGCAGCAGAGGATCCCGATGTGCTGGCGATCAAGCAGACCCTTTACCGCGCCGGTAGCGAAAGCCCGGTGATTCGCGCACTGATCAACGCCGCAGAGAAAGGGAAAAGCGTGACCGCCGTGGTCGAACTGCTGGCCCGGTTTGATGAGCAGTCAAACGTCAAGTGGGCGCGGCAGATGGAAAGAGCGGGAGTTCACGTCGTCTACGGCTTTGTCAGCCTGAAAACACACTGCAAGCTCACCCTCGTGGTGCGGCGCGACAGTGACCGTATTCGACGTTACCTGCATCTTGGAACGGGCAATTACAACTCATCGACCGCGAAGCTCTACACAGACCTGGGGTTGTTCACGGCTCGCGAATCGTTCGGAGAGGATGCCTCGGCCCTCTTCAACTATCTCACCGGTTATTCCACAGGATATCGCTGGCGAAACTTCATCGTCTCACCGGACTTCCTGCAAGACCGGGTGCTGGAACTGATTGGAAGAGAATCGACCCGGGCCAAAACGCGGGAGGGGGGTCGGATCTTTGCGAAGCTCAACCAACTGGTTGATCCGGAAGTGATCGAAGCGCTTTACAAGGCCTCTCAGGCGGGAGTCAAAATCGATCTGCTGGTCCGCGGCAGTTGCTGCCTTCGCCCTGGGGTGAAGGGAATTTCAGAGAACATTCGGGTCTTGAGCATCCTCGACCGGTTTCTGGAACACAGTCGGGTCTACGTCTTCGGCGAGGGGGATCTGGCCGAAGTCTACATTGCCAGCGCCGACTGGATGCCCCGCAACTTCCGACGCCGGGTCGAAATTGTCTTCCCTTTGCTCGAGCCCGTCCTCAAGCAGAGGATTCTCAAAAGCCTCGTACCGATCTATCTGGGTGACAATGTGAAAGCCCGGCAGATGCAACCGGATGGCAGTTATCGCCGGGTCACCCCCGAGCCCGGTGCACCTGCGGTGCGTGCCCAACTGAAGTTCCTAACAGAGCCACCCATTTCTGAATTCACGAATGAAGTGGTCGAAGGTTCGGTCCCCTGACGCGAGAGCGGAACGCCCAGTCGATTGCCTGCCGCGGAAGATCTACCGCGTTAAGCGCCACAGGGTCCGGGAAGCACCTGCTTCCGGACCCTGTGTTCTTGACTCCCTCAGTGAAACTCGCCAGCGGATCGGACGGGTGCGGCCAAAGAGCGGTAATCCTTTGCTCTCCGCTCCTTTGAAATTCAGGCGGCCTGGTGCTGCGAGACTTCCAGCGGATCGCTGGAATCGGTTCCCGTCTTGTTACGACCCAGGTCCAAAACTCTTTGGGGGACCGGTTTGACATTCCAGACCAAACCCAGCTTCTCGAAGACCCAGATCATGTAATAGGTAACGTCCACCTCCCACCAGTAAAACCCGTTGCGAGCCGAGGCGGGATAGTAGTGGTGGTTGTTGTGCCAGCCCTCTCCAAACGCAAACAGTGCCAGGATGAAGTTGTTGCGGCTTTGATCGGTCGTCTGGTATCTGCGGCTGCCAAACACATGCGCCAAGGAGTTGATGCAGTAGGTGACGTGGTACAAGAATACCGTGGACAGCACAAATCCCCAGACGAACATCTGCGGACCATTTGTCCCCAATCCAGGAGCCCAAGCCTCGAGTGCTGAACCCAACGCCCACATCGCGCCTCCCCAGACAACGATCGGAATCCACGTGTTGTTGTTCAGGAAGACCAATTCGGGGAACTTCATCAGGTCGGGAACCCGCTGCACTCGTACCGGTGAGCTGTCATAGGTCATGAACCAGCCCATATGGCTCCAGAGGAAGCTGTGCTGGACCGGCGAGTGCAGATCGCCGGGTTGATCGGACAGGGTGTGATGATCACGATGATGGGCCGCCCACCAGATCGGCCCCTTTTGAGCTGCGGCACTTCCGATGAAGCCCCACAACCATTGGAACCAACGCGAAGTCTGAAACGCCTTGTGGGCGAAATAGCGATGGTAGAAACCGGTCAGTGCCATGCCTCGAATGGCATAGGAGACGAAGCCGACGAGCAGGGCCGTCCAACTCCACCCCACCCAGAACACCGCCAGGCACCCCATATGCAACAGGAAGTAAGGGATCAGGGTGGGCCACTCAATCTGGCGGTACCAGGGGAGTGTCGACTCGGGAACGGTGCTCATGCGAACGTTTCAAACCGGGACCTTGACTGACAGGCGTTCCGCAGGGGAACCCCTCGAAGCAGACAATGATGGTGATTTCGGCAGATTCGGCAAGGTGAAACAGTGAGGAATTCCCGAACCCGGGGTTGGTGGCCCCACTGGATTGCCGATGGCCCCAGAACTTGGCCCAGATTCCTAGCAGTCTGACTCAACGAAAAAGGCGAAAGAGGTTACCCCCCGGTTGACCGATCAACAAAGTCCGATGTATTCTCATTTGACGTTTCCTGGAAGATCTTTCTCTTTCGTCTTGTCAGGTGCCTGCTCCGATGCTGTCGATTCTTGGCCGCCCAGTCGATTCCTGCTGCGACCGTTATGCCCGCCGTCACTTTCTGAAGGTGGGCGGCTTGGCTTTGGGAGGACTGTCGCTGCCGCAGATCCTGAGGGCCCAGGAGACAGCTCCCATGCCAGGGCAGGGGCTGTCGCACAAGGCGGTGATCATGATTTTTCTGTCGGGAGGCCCCTCCCATCAGGACATGGTCGATCTCAAAATGGAGGCTCCCAAAGAGATCCGGGGTTCTTTCCAGGCCATTCAAACCAATGTCCCTGGAATCGATATCTGCGAGTATCTCCCACGAGTGGCCCAAATGATGGACAAATTCGCCATCATCCGCTCACTCTATGGCAGTCCCGATCAGCATGCGTCGGACATGTGCGTCAGTGGCTATCCGATTGGTCCCAAAGGACGACAAGACAACCACCCCTCGCTGGGATCGGTCCTCTCGCGTCTCCAGGGACCCGTCGATCAGGCAGTCCCCCCATTCGTCGGGCTGACTATCAAAACCCGGCACGCCCCCTACTCGAATCCGGGATCGCCTGGTTTTCTCGGGCAGGCACACGCTCCGTTCCAGCCCGATGGCGAAGGAATGGAAAACATGCGATTGAACGGCATCCACCTGGACCATTTGCGGGACCGCCAGCGGCTGCTGAGCGGTTTTGATTCGTTCCGCCGTGAGGCCGAACGCAATCCTGTTTTTCAGGGGGTCGATTCGTTCACACGCAAAGCTTTTGATGTTCTGACCTCCAGCCGCTTGGTCGAAGCACTCGATATAACTCGTGAGGACACAGCGTTGCGAGACAGGTACGGCCGCGGAACCGCCGACCCCGCATTTGGCGAGGATGCCGGGCCCCACTGGATGGACCAGTTTCTGATGGCGCGGCGGCTGGTGGAGGCGGGAGTGCGCTGTGTAACCCTTTCGTTCGGAAGTTGGGACCGTCACGGCGGGAACTTCGAACGGCTGCCGGAACAGCTCTCGAAACTCGACTTGGGTCTCTCGGCGCTGGTGGAAGATCTGCATCGCCGAGGCTTGGATCGCGATGTGAGCGTGATCGCCTGGGGCGAATTCGGCCGGACACCGCGAATCAATCCCGGCGGAGGTCGCGATCACTGGCCGCAGGCGTCATGTGCCCTGCTGGCGGGCGGGGGGATGAAGATGGGACAGGTCATCGGCTCGACCAACCGGTTAGGGGAGGTTCCTCAGGATCGCCCGATTCACTACCAGGAGGTGTTCGCCACGCTGTATCGGCAATTGGGAATTGACGTGGCGACCGCGACCATTCTGGATCCCAACGGTCGCCCCCAATACCTCCTCGACCGTCGGGAGCCTGTTCGGGAATTGATCTGACATCTGCGTCTTAAGGCATGACAGAGTCTTCCGCTGTGGAGACGGGGAAAGAGATTCCGTCAGATTCGACAATCAAGCCCATCAAAAGCCGGATACCCCAATTCTGGCTCTGGACAGACAGGAATCACGGGGAATGACTTGGGACTGCGGCTCCGGCGGGCTTGGCCCTGTCCCCAGGTGTTGTTGTTGTGGGTTCGGAGAATCGGCGGGCTGATTGGCCAGACCCTGTAATCAGGGTGGGGGATTCGTTACCCTTCCTATGATTCAGTTGGCACAATCAGTCCCGCGAACGAGATGACAGTGACCTTGACCGACAGCTTCGACCGCCAGGAGAACCATCCCCTCCCGCAGGCGGAATCTGCGGGAGCGGTGCGGCCTGGGCAGCTTCCCTCATTGTGGTTTTCCGGTAACGGGCCACAAGATTCGGGTAAGGACCGCACCGTGCGGAAAACAACGGTGGAACCAAGCCGCAACGGGCCATTCGGTCCTTGGGCATTGGCAGCCCTGGCGGCCATGGCGTTGATCATGGTGTCGCTTTTCTGGTCTCCACTGCTTCCCTCCACGGTCGATTACAGTTTCTTCCGGCAGCAATTGGCGGCGAACAATGTTGACTCGCTGGAGTTTCTGCGGGAGCGTATTACCGGCGAGTGGAAGGAAGCCCCCTCCGATCCGCTTAAGCCGGAAGCCAAGCTGCCGAAAAGATTCACCACCATTCTGCCTCCGGTCGACGACAAAGATCTGGTGCCGGATCTGCTGGCCAAAAACGTAAAGTGGAAGTCGGACCCCACCAGTTGGGCAGAAGGCCTGAACATGCTGGTGTCTCTGCTGGCTTTCGCCATGATGCTGGGCGTGGTCTGGATCCTCTTTCGACGTGGAGGGGACCCGATGGGAACGGGCTCAATGGTAAGCAATTTCATCCGCAGCCCGGCCAAGAAGTTTCTCCCTGCCGACCAGCACAACACCTTTGGCGATGTGGCCGGGATGGAGCAGGCGAAATACGAACTGCAAGAGGTGGTTGAATTTCTCAAAAACCCGGCCAAGTTCCAAAAGCTCGGAGCTCAGATTCCCAAAGGCGTGCTGTTAATGGGACCGCCGGGTACCGGCAAGACTCTGTTGGCCCGGGCGACGGCGGGTGAAGCAGGTGTTCCGTTTTATTCAATCAACGGCTCGGAATTCATCCAGATGTTCGTGGGGGTGGGTGCCAGTCGGGTGCGCGACATGTTCCGAACCGCGAAGGAGAGTGCCCCGTGCATTCTCTTCATTGACGAAATCGACGCCGTCGGGCGCATCCGCGGGGCAGGTGTGGGGGGAGGGAGTGATGAGCGTGAACAGACGCTCAACCAGATTCTAAGCGAGATGGATGGCTTCACCCCCAGCGAGGCGGTGATCGTTGTGGCGGCGACCAACCGTCCAGACGTTCTCGACTCAGCCCTGCTGCGTCCGGGTCGTTTCGACCGCCATGTCACAATCGATCGCCCCACCAAAGAAGGACGGGTGGGGATCCTCAAGGTGCATACCCGTAAGGTTCCCCTGGATGACACAGTGGATCTGGAGCGGATCGCGGGAGGTACGATTGGGTTTTCGGGGGCGGACCTGAAGAATCTGGTGAACGAAGCCGCGCTCATGGCGGCCCGTGCCAACAAGACCAAGGTGGGGCTCGTCGACTTCGACTCGGCCAAAGACAAGGTCATGATGGGTCCGAAGCGTGAAGAGGTCCTGAGCCAGCGCGAACGGGAAATGACGGCCTACCACGAGGCGGGGCACGCTCTGATTGCCTGGTTGCTGCCAGAACTGGATGCGGTTCACAAAGTGACCATCGTCCCGCGGGGGCGGGCTCTGGGCGTCACTCAACTGGTTCCCGAAGAAGAACGGTATCACATGGGGGAACGGCGGTTGCATTCGCATCTGGCGATGGCCATGGGAGGCCGGGCAGCCGAAAAAATGGTCTTCAACGAGTTCTCTGCGGGGGCGGAAAGCGATATCAAGCAGGCCACCAGTATTGCGCGAAGAATGGTGGCACACTGGGGAATGAGTGCGATCATCGGCCCCGTCGCCTTTCAGCAAAGTGAAGAGCATCCGTTTTTGGGGAAGGAAATCCAGGAAGTGCGGCAGTTTTCAGAAGAGACCGCGCACATCATCGATCAGGAAGTGCAACGGTTTGTCAACGACGCCTCCGCACGGGCCTTGCAGATCCTCGATTCGCACAGGACTGCCCTGAAATCTCTGGCTGACGCCCTGTTGGCCAATGAAGAATTGTCGAAGGAGCAAGTGGGCGAAATTCTCGGGCCTCGTCCCGAACGTGAAACGACCGGACCAGCGACCACTCTCTCGGCCTGATTGCGATACCTTCGATCCGCAGGACCCGGCATGTTGCACCGTCTCCCCGAACTGTGCCTTCTGGGGGTGAGGATCGGCGTCGTCGCTCTGCTCGTGGGCCGGCTGACGACCGCCACTGAAGGTGCCGTGCTTGGTCAGACACTGGGCTGGGCCCTCTTCTCGCTACTCTTGCTGATACCCGCCGGCCTCGTGCTCTCCACGGGGAGTTTGCCGCTTCCACGATTTCGTTGGATCGACGGCATTTGGTTGTTGCTGTGCCTCGCTCCAGTGGCTGGGGGAGTTGTGCACTTTGGCACTGGTGATGACCGGGCCGCCATCAATCTGTGTTGCGAATGGCTCGGACTGCTGGCTACCTGGGTGCTTTTCCGGCTGCTGCAGTCCGAATTCGGTGCCGCCAATGTCTGGCCACGCGTGGTTGCCGCAACCGTTGTTGGCCTGTCCTTGCTCGGGCTCTGGCAACACTACTTCGGTTATGCCGCGGATCGCAGCGAGTACCTGACGCTGGTCAACCGGCAGACCGAACTGAGGCAGGACCTGGCCACCAGGTCTCAAGGATCGCAGTCCCAGGTCAGGCGTGAGCTGGCCGAGCTCGAAACACTCCTCTTTCAGATGGGTGTCCCAGATGACGAGCCTGGCAGAAAGCTCTGGGAAGCCAGACTGCTTGCCAGTAGCGAACCAGTGGGTCTGTTCGCCCTCGCCAACACTCTCGCAGGAGTGCTTCTGGCAGCAACCCTGCTGTGGGGGATTTGGTTCGTGACGCCCCGTGCGGCTGGTCTGGCGCATCCCGACGTCGCCTCGCCAGCATCGGGAATGAGCCGATTGTCGACTGGACTGGCCCTGGGCCTGGTCGGATTCTGTCTGGTCCTGACCAAAAGTCGGACAGCCTGGGCTGGGACCTTGGCGGCGGGGACGCTGCTGTTATTGCTTCTAAGGTCCGACTGGAGCCACGGTCGTCGATGGCGTGGGCTGGTTCTGATGTTGGCTGGCCTGGCACTGCTGATGGGCCTGGCCGGTTGGTCGGGGGGACTCGACCGGCTGGTCGTGAGTCAGGCCTTCAAATCGCTCCGTTACCGGGCCGAATACTGGACCGGCAGCTGGCACATGTTGCGCGATCGGGAGCATCCCTGGCGGTGGTTGACCGGTGTCGGCCCGGGCAATTTCCGAGCCTGCTACCTCCCGTTCAAGCTCCCCGAATCCAGCGAGGAAATTGCCGATCCTCACAATCTGTTTCTGGATCATTGGGCCGCCGGAGGACTGCCCGGTCTGTTGGCGGTTCTGGGACTCTGGGTTTTCGCGCTGGCATCCCTGCGGCAGGTCTTTCAACGCGTCTCGACCATGACAGAATCGGCCGTGCCGTCACAAACGACTCCCCGGCGTGTTGACTGGATGGGAGCACTGGTCGCCTTGGGAACAGTCGCCTTGCTGGGATCGGGATTCAATGCGGCCTGGCCCTGGGGGGTGGTGGCGGTGGGCTTGCTTCTGGGAGCCTGGGCCTCACGAAACACTTCCCGGATTCCGACCACCGCGACAGCAGCCATCCTCGCAGGGCAGCTGATCCACCTGCTGGCGGCCGGTGGAATGGGTATGCCGGCGATAGTGATGCTGCTGCAACTATTCAGCCTGCCACATCGGGAGACCCGGGTGGCCGGCGAACCCACCCTGTCATGGCCAGGAATTCTGTTGGCGGTGTCTGGTGCAATCCTGGGCGGCGCCGTGATCACACAGGGACTGCAGCCGGTCGCGTCGGCGGAACTGCAAGTGGCTTTGGGAGATGAGGCACTCGCCCGCGGGGCTCAAGACCGAGCTTTGAAGTCGTACCGGGCGGCAGCTCAGGCGGATCGGTTTTCTTCGGTTGCGCTGGACCGGTTGGCGGCCGTGATGCAGCGCGACTGGCTCGCCAGCCGCGACCCACACGCATTCGAAAAGTGTGTGCAGTATCGGGAGGCGTCGATTCAACGGAATCCCCTGGCGGCTGCGGGCTGGCGGGCGTTGGGTGAGACTTGGCGGCTGCATTTTGACCACTCGTCCGATCTCGCCGATGCCCGTCAGTCGGTCGAAAACCTCCGGTACGCAGTGCGTCGCCATCCCACTAATCCTCTTTTACAAGCCGAACTCGCACAGGCCGAGATGGCATCGGGGGATAAAGTGGCCGCGCGAGCGACAATCCATAACGCACTCGCACTGGACGAAATCAACCAACGTCTCGGGCATACCGACAAATTGCTGCCCGAGTCGCTGTTGCGCACGCTCCGTGAATCGCTCGATGCCCCAGATTCAAAACCCTGACCACGCCACGGTATGACCCCGAGCAACCCCCAGTCCTCAGCTTCTGTGTGCCGCGCCCCGCGATGGGTGGCATTCGATGCGGTCGGGACTCTGATTCATCCCGAGCCTGGAGTGGCGGAGGCGTACCACGCCGCGGCGTCCAGGCACGGCTCGCGGCTCTCTGCCGACGAGATTTCGCAGCGGTTTCGCGAGGTCTATTCCGAGTTTGAAGAGCTGCCTCCCGAGCGCGCCGAAACCAGCGAAGAGCGGGAGTTGGCGAAGTGGCGCGAGATTGTCGCTCGGGTCATCCCGGATCTCTCCAATCCGGAGAATTGTTTTCAGGATCTGTTCCGGTGGTTCTCGCAACCGAGGGCGTGGCGCGTCTACCCAGATGTCGCCGACGCCCTGGTGCGTCTCTCCGCTTCAGGCCTTCAGGTTGCGCTGGCCTCGAATTTCGACCGACGGCTTCATCAGGTATGTGTCGGGCTGCCTGAACTCGAACAAATCCGTGTGCGGGTGGTCTCTTCGGAAGTGGGTTGGAGAAAGCCCAGCTCCGGCTTCTACCGCGCTCTGGTTTCGCAGACCGGTGTCAATCCGGGTGAGATCGTGATGATCGGCGACAGCTGGCTGAACGATATTTCCGGAGCCCGCGCGGCGGGGCTGCAGGCGCTCTGGCTCGATCGCCGGGGGCCAGCATCTCCCGACCGGATTCCGACTCTGGCGATGGCTGTGGAGGAGGTGTTGCGACGTCGGTCATCCCTCGAGGGATCTCCGTGACCGGGCTCTTCCCCAACCCAGACCGGTCTCAAACCGGTGCCACGCGAGTCGTGATCCAGCGAAATCCCGCCTCCGGATCAGGTTGGCGCCGGTCGCTGCTTGTGGAACTGGTGCGGGAGCTGCGACTTCGGGGATTCAGTCCTCGTCTGTTCAGTGACCGGGCCCGTTGTGACCGCTGGCTTGCTGTACCACAGAACCGGGCGGCCACTTTTTGCCTGGTGGCGGCTGGAGGTGACGGCACCGTCGACGACCTGCTGAACCGGCATCCGGGCTGGCCCCTGGCGATTCTGCCCCTGGGGACTGAGAACCTGCTGGCCCGTGGACTCGGCATCTCCCCCTCGGGTGTGGACCTGGCGCGAGTTATTTCCGAGGGGCATCGGCGGACCATCGACGTGGGACTGGCTGCTAACCGGCGTTTCGTGCTGATGGCCAGTGTCGGGTTCGATGCCGAGGTGATTCACCGGGTGCATGCGGCCCGCACCGGAACGATCACTCACCTTTCCTATCTCCAACCAATTTGGGCCGCTCTGCGTAGCTATGGGCATCCCCAACTGAAGGTTTGGCTCGATGACGAGCCCAAACCCCGGGAAGCGCGACTGGCCGTGATTGTGAACTACCCGATGTACGCCCTGAATCTTCCCATGGCCCGACAGGCCAGACCCGACGATGGGTGGCTGGAAGTGCGTCTGTTTGAGAAGGGATCGGCGTTCCAAATCGTGCGGTACTTCTGTACCTTGCTGTGCGGACGTCACGAAGGCCTGCCTGACGTGATTTCCCTTCGAGCCCGGAGAGTTCGGATCGAGTCAGAACGTGCGGCTCCCGTGCAGGTCGATGGCGACCCGCAGGGGACTACGCCGATCGAGATCGGGATCATCCCGCTGGGGCTGCAGTTGTTGTCACCCCGTGTTGTTGCTTCCCCCCCGGCCTTCGAGGCCAACCCCTCCTGATGCCCAGCAACCCCATTGCGATCGGACCCTGGCAGGTTGGCAAAGGTCGGCCTTTGTTGCTCTTCGCCGGTCCCTGTGTCATCGAGTCCGAAGACCTGGTAATGCAGGTGGCAGAGCGGCTGAAGCAGATCGGAGAGGAACTGCAGCTTCCGGTCGTCTTCAAGGCGAGTTACGACAAGGCCAATCGGACAAGCATTAAAAGTTTCCGCGGTCCGGGCCTGCACGCCGGTTTGAAGATTCTGGAGAAGGCCCGCGCGGCAACGGGGCTTCCCTTGCTGACTGACGTGCACGAACCAGGCCAGGCCGGAGCTGTTGCCGAGGTCTGCCAGGTCCTGCAGGTCCCGGCCTTTCTGGCCCGGCAGACCGATCTGGTGGAGGCAATTGCGACGGCGACCGCCCGCACGGGAGGAGCGATCAACGTCAAAAAGCCGCAATTCACAGCCCCCGAAGACATGATTCATGTGGTGCGGAAATGCGAGGAATTCGGCAATCCCCGGGTGTTGCTGACGGAGCGTGGGGCCTGCTTTGGATATCACCGGCTGGTGAACGATTTCAGATCCATTCCAGTGATGCAGGCGATGGGAGTTCCCGTGGTGTTCGATGCCACCCATAGCGTGCAGCTCCCGGGGGGTGAGACCACTGGAGGACAACGGGAAATGGTTCCGTTCCTCGCCCGGGCGGCGGTCGCCTGTGGATGCGACGCGCTGTTTTTCGAGACACATCCCGATCCCGATCGGGCGAAGAGCGATGGCCCCAACATGATTCCCCTGGCCGAATTGCCGGGGATTTTGCAACAACTGCTGCGGATTCGCCGCGCCCTGTCGGACAATTTCCCGTCGGAAGAGGTGGCCAGATGAAGACTCCCGGGTTTCTCCCACCACTGTTGATGGCCGCGCTGGCCGCGGTTCTGCCTGTGCTCGCGGGATGTTCGAACCAGCCCCCCCCATCGGGAACTGGCTCCCCCGCAGCCCCCACTACGGCCAACTCAGCGGTGGCCGATCGGAGTCAGGATGACGAACCCAACGCCTGCGAAGAATTGCTCAAGAGCCTGTTTGATGTTTACCGCATCGACAAGTTCGAGACGACCTTCGATGTTTCCATCGGCGCGAATCGTTTGAATGATTGGTACCGTGGTTGTGCGGTTCGGCCGGCCAGCGATCCCTCCACGAAACTTCCTGAGGAAGCCAGGAAACTTTTCTCGGGAGCCCAACTGGCCCTGATGTCGGGAGATCAGTACCGCACTCGAGATGCGTCTCATGTTCGAGACTGCGTGCTGTTCTCGGCAGTGGCCAATCGGCTCATGAAGTCCCCCCAGACCACGGGGCAGACCGAACTCGACAGGGCCCGCGCCGCATTTGACCACGTGGTGGCCACTCTCCAATTGCAATTCCGTCACAGTGCCGACCTCCCCTTCACCCCGTATGAACTCTATCTGCTCGGCAAGGGAACGGCGACCGACCGGGCTTGGCTGTTTGTGAACACGTTGAGGGCCTTGCGAATCGATTCCGTTCTGTTGATCCCGGCCAATGCCGAGGATCCCGGAATGACCGCCGAACCTACCCCCTTTCTGGTGGGCGCACTCATCGAGGGGCAGGTGTATCTGTTTGACCCTCTGTTGGGAATTCCAGTTCCGGGCCCGCAGTCGGGTGAGGGTGTTGTGCGTCCCGCAACGCTCAAGCAGGTGCAGGCCCAGCCCAACCTATTGAGCGATCTGGGGTCCGCCGAAAAACCATATCCGCTGAGCGCTGCGGATCTGGCACAGCCCGGGGTTCTGTTCGTCGGAGATCTGTCGTATTACTCCAGCTCGGCCCAGGTCTTGCAGCAGGTGTTCGCGGGTGAGCACTCGGTGCTGATCTCCGATCCGCTCGAAGACGTCGACAACATTCCCGGACTCTGGTCTCGACTGATTTCGGCCGGGCAGGGAACATGGACTGCGGACTCTCTGCGGCTGTGGAAGTATCCCCAGGACCAGATCACACGCAGCCTGGCGCTCGATGATGAGGCCAAAGAGCGCAGGAAGGGGCTGAAGCTGAGATTTATGGCCTATCTCGTGGCCACCCCCATCCCGGAAATGCCCGGCAAGTTCGTGGTCACCGGTTCGAAGGAGTCGCGGGATCCGACTTTGAAGGGACTCGACAGCCGGGACGCGGGCATGGGAGGTTTTGCCCGGACCGAGTCACGCACGACTTCGGGGCGGCAGATGGAGGGACGATTGGCCCAAGTGGCGGGAAACCTTTCTGAGGCGCTGCGAGCCTACGTGGAAGTGCAAAGCAACTCCCGCGAGATCCTGCAGATTCCCGACAACAATCTGTTGATGGACAAGCGGCTGGGACCGATCAATGTCAAACTGTTCCACGCCCTGGCCATCGATGATGCTGTTTATTGGTCTGGTCTCTGCCAGCTGGAGCAGGGCCAATATGGTCCTGCCGCCAACACCTTTGATCGCTACCTGAGGCAGGCAAATCGGGTCAGCGAGTGGGTGCGTCAGGCTCGCAGGATGAAGGGGATGGCCCTCGCTGCCCAAGGAAAGTTCGCCGAGGCGGCACAGGCCATTGAAGAGATTCCAGAAGAAGACCCGGAAGCTCCTGGCCTGCGGCAACTCTCCAAAGCCTGGAAGGCTGCTGCCGGTACCTGACCAGCCCCTGCATGGGCCGGCGCCATACGGGATTCGCGCGATCGTCCTGCGAGGTTGCGGTCGCACGGGCTCGGATGGCAGCTTCCTCCGGCCTCCAGATTGAAGCACTCTCCGCCATTTCGCCAAGCGAACATCGATCCCGGCTCATTCGAATTCCGGCACGATTCGTGCGGAGCTTCATCATGTCACCGAGCGTGGCACGAGGCCAACGGAGCGGTCGAGAGCCCGCTCCCGGCCTCGTTTTCGTCAATTGCCCGAGAGTCACTTTGTCCATCGACCGGAAATGGCTCCAAAGCGACCATTTCCGGATCTTCGGCCAATCATCGCCACAGTGGGCCGACAAGGATCTCTGTCAGAGATCGGTCGGACGCTGCGGAAATCGCCGCGGCGGAGTGCGGGCCGGGGGTGGCTTGGGAGGGATCGAAGGCTTTGGCACAATCGGCGGAGCGACCGTCTCTTTCGCCGATTCCGGGAGCGACTTCCTCTGCCGCTTGATCTTCGCGATCTCGTCGGGAGCAAATACCAATTTGCCCCGCTTCATCATTCCCCGGATCTTCTGCATCTGAACCAAGGCCTTCAACTCGGCCTCGGGAATTCCCAATTCCACCGAAACTTCCTGCAAAGTCTTGAGTGCCAGGGGCATGTGAGCGGTTCCTGCGGTGAGGGCGAGCCGCGCCATGCGGCTGTAACGGAAGTCTACCGTCTGGACTGCCCGGCAGCCAAGCAGCCACCCATGGGTTTGCGAACCTGGATTCCGCCAGTTGGGTTTAAGTCGACCGGAGACCTCCGTTGGCTCGTTGGCTGAAACCCCTTCCAACGACCTCACTCGCCCAAATCTTCTGGGGCAATCTCCCACCGACCGGTTCCGGTTGCTCGAATGCACTCGGGTCACCAGACTGAAGCTCGGATCGATCCTCGTACCGCAGTCGACAGTCGCCGTTCACATCAGTCTCCTCAACCAGAGGCACCGAGCATCATGGACCCGCGCATGCCCCAAAACGGCGTCTTCGAGAAGATGCTCATTGCGGCTTGGTGGGCGATGGGGATTCTGATCAGTCTCGGGTTTGTTCCAGCAGTCTGTTCCCTCGCGGCGGAAAACAGTGTGACGTTGCCGAGATCATCGGAAGAGGTCTCCCCCGCTGTGCGCCGTCTGCTGGCGCGGCGCTGTTTGGCCTGTCATGGTCCCGACGAAGCCCGCCGTCAGGCGGATTTGCGACTCGATGACGTCAGCTCGTTGCAGCGCGTACGCGGGGATCGCCGCGTAGTAACCCCCGGTGCCCCCAGTCACAGTGAACTTCTGCGTCGGGTGATGACTGACGATCCAGACCTGCGAATGCCGCCGCCTGAACAGGGAGCTTCCCTCACTCCTACCGAGGTTGATCTGCTGACGGACTGGATTTCCGGAGGGGCCGAGGTCGTGCCCCATTGGTCGTTGCAGCCACCCCGCCGGACTGCCCCTCCGACAACGGATGAAACGGGCTGGAGCCGCTCTCCTCTGGATCGCTGGGTCCTGGCACGATGGAAGGCAGAGGGGATGGGGCCGAGTCCCGAGGCCTCTCGCGCCCATCTGTTGCGACGGGTGACCCTCGACCTGACGGGGTTACCCCCCAGTGAAGACCTGCGGCGCTGGTTCCTCGAGAGCGATCCGCCTGCTCCCTATGAACAACTGGTGGAACGCCTGCTCGCAGCCCCCCAATTTGGGGAACGACTCGCCCAATTCTGGATGGACGCCGCCCGGTATGCCGACACGAACGGCTATTTCACCGACGGCGAACGCAGTATGTGGCGGTGGCGCGATGGCGTCGTGTCTGCCTTCAATGCCAATCAGCCCTTCGATCAATTCACCCTGGAGCAGTTGGCGGGAGACTTGCTGCCCGACGGAACGGAAGCGCAACGGCTGGCCTCGGGGTTCAACCGAAATCACACCACGAACAACGAGACCGGATTGATCGACGAGGAGTACCGGCTTTCTTACGCGATGGACCGCCTGGAAACCACGGGTGTCGTCTGGTTGGGACTGACGCTGAATTGTGCCCGCTGCCATTCACACAAATTTGACCCATTCACCCAGCGCGAATACTACCAACTGCTGGATCTGTTCAATCAGGTGGCCGACCAGGGGCTGGGACAGGAAGGAAACTCGCCCCCCTTCGTTTCCGCCCCAACTTCCGACCAGACCACCCGGCTTGAAGGACTGCAACACCACCTTGCCGCCGCCCGCGAGCGATGGCAGGTGATCGAGACGCAGCTAATGCCTCTGCTGGCAAGGTGGGAGACCGACCGGGCTCCACGCGCCACAGAGCCCCCGGCTGACAACGGCTTACTGTCGCATTTTGATTTCCAGCATCCGATCCCCGTTGCTGCCGACTCCCGGTTTGCTGGTGCAGAGAATCCCAAGCCCCCGAGCGGATCATTGGATTCTCCAGATCAATCCCGCAAAAAAAAGCCGAAAGCGGGTTCGCTCGTCACGGGAGGTGGAGAACCGCGGGCGCCCGAAACAGCACTCCTGGAGAGAGGGCTCAAGTGTGACCCCACTCATCCGGTCGCGGTGGACGATCCCACTGCATTCGATTTCGAACGGACCGACCCGTGGACAATCGGGCTCTGGGTGAAGCCATCGTCGGGAATGGCCGCCTGCCTGCTCTCGAAGACCGATGACGACCAGTTTCTGCGTGGATTCGATTTGTTGTACGAAAAGGGCCGCCTCGTGGTACATCTCAACCACCGGGCGGAGGCCGACGCCATCCGGGTGACGTCCAGCCTGCCGCTCGTTGCCGATTGGCAGCAGGTGGTGGTGACTTATGATGGATCGAGCCGGGCGGATGGCCTGAAGATCTACATCAATGGCGAGCCTGATCAATCGAATGTCGATTTCGATCAACTCAGCAGCTCCATCCGGACTTCGCAACCGCTTCGTCTGGGACAGCGAAGTGACAGCCTGCGATTCAATGGGATGCTCGACGAATTGCGGATTTACAGCCGGGACCTGGCCCCCGACGAGGTTCAGCGGTGGTTTCGCCATGAGTCGGTTCAATGGACGCTCCAAACCCCAGCCGAAAAACGCTCGAACCGACAGAGGGATTGGTTTCGGGAGGCTTTCCTCGATGAGGCGCCGGACGAGTGGCGTCAGCTTTACCGCAACTTGAGGGAACTCGACCAGACGACCCGCGCCTTCCAAAAGTCGCTGCCCACCAGCATGGTGATGCAGAATCTTCCAGACGCCAGACAGACCTTTGTGTTGACCCGTGGCCAGTACGACCAGCCCGCTGAAAAAGTCACCTCCGCTCTGCCAACCGCTCTGGTTGGATCGGTTGATGGGGATCGGCCAGTCCATTTGGCCAACAGACTCGACTTCGCCCAGTGGCTGGTCTCACGGGACAATCCGCTCACCGCCCGGGTCATCGTCAATCGCGTCTGGGCACAACTCTGGGGTGTGGGGCTGGTCAAGACGGTAGGCGATTTCGGACTTCAGGGAGAAGCCCCCAGTCATCCTGAATTACTCGATGAACTAGCACTGGATTTCCAGGAGTCGGGCTGGGATCTCAAACAGCTCTACCGTCAGTTGGTGTGCAGCGCCACCTACCGGCAGTCATCGTTCGCAGCTCCCGACGACTTCGCCCGTGATCCGGAAAACCGGTTGCTGGCCCGGGGAGCGAGGTTTCGGCTGGAGGCTGAGGCGATTCGCGATTCAATTCTGGCCGCCAGCGGACTGCTGTCGCAGCGTTTGGGGGGGCCCAGCGTCAAACCCTGGCAGCCCCCAGGTTTGTGGGAAGCGGTCTCGTATGACGGCGATCAAAGCCATGTTCCCTCCCAGGGAGCGGACCGATACCGGCGGGGGCTGTATACCTTCTGGAAACGGCAGTCCCCTCCGCCCGCATTCCTGATCTGGGATGGTCCCACGCGGGAAACCTGCGTTGTTTCCCGCTCTCGGACGAATACCCCACTCCAGGCCTTGGCCCAGACAAACGATCGCAATCTGGTAGAGGCAGCCAACGTGTGGGCCGCCCGTCTGATGCAGAAAACGCCCGTAGCAACCGATTCCCCGGAGGCATCGCGACGCTGGCTGACACTGGCATTCCATCAACTGCTGGTTCGCTCGCCAGACACCAACGAACTGTCTGTTCTCGCGGAGCTGTTTCAGTCCCAATGGCATCGCCTGCGTGATGATTCCGAGCAGGTCGATCGCTTGCTGACAGCGGGCGATCTGATCCCGCCGGAGCTGGATCCTGCAAACGAGCTCGATCGTCCCCGCTGGGCCGCCCTGTCGACCGTGCTGCAGGTCCTGTTCACGCTCGACGAAACCTTGAACCGCGAGTGAGCTGCTCCATGTTGGCCTCTGAATTCTCCAGCCCCAGCCATTCGAATTTGGCCCGCCGCCGGTTCCTCGGTCAGTCATTGGGGGGTCTTGGTGCAGCCGCCCTGGCGCTGTTGAGCGCCCCCCCCAATCGAGGCCTAGCGGCCGAACCGTCAGTGTCTTCTGTGGCCAGCAAGGCGGGCCCGCACTTTACCCCGCGGGCGAAACGTGTCATTTCGCTGTTTATGCACGGCGGGCCCTCACAAATCGAACTGCTGGATGAAAAACCGCGGCTGCGCGAACTGCGGGGGAGTGAGTTGCCAGACTCGATCCGGGGAACGCAACGGCTGACGGGAATGACTTCCAGCCAAAAGTCGTTCCCCGTCATGGGATCGGTGTTTGAATTCCAGTCATGCGGTCAGTCGGGCCAGAGGCTGAGTGAACTGTTGCCGTATCTGTCCACGCAGGCGGACCAGTTGTGCGTGATCCGCTCGCTGACCACCACGGCGATCAATCACGATCCCGCGATTACCTTTCTGCAGACCGGAAACCAGTTACCAGGCCGCCCTTCCCTGGGGGCGTGGCTGAGCTACGGCCTGGGGAACGAGAGCCAGGACCTGCCGACGTATGTCGTGCTGTTCTCCCGGGGCAGCGCGGCCCGTCCCGATGACCCGTTGTACGCCCGGCTGTGGGGGTCGGGCTTTCTCCCTTCGAATCACCAGGGGACCAGCTTTCGGAGCCAGGGAGATCCCGTGCTGTACCTGACGCACCCGGCGGGTTTGGATGCCGGGGCACGACAACGGCTGCTTGACGCTGGCCGAACCCTGAACCGCCGTCGGCTCGAGGTAACGGGGGATCCCGAGATCGCCACCCGGATTGCACAGCACGAACTCGCCTTCCGAATGCAGTCTGCAGTGCCCGAGCTGACCGAGACTTCGGGAGAAACCGCAGCCGTGCTGGAGCGTTATGGGGCCGATGTGCGGCGGCCCGGCACCTTCGCCGCGAACTGCCTGCTGGCGCGGCGGATGGTCGAACGGGGAGTCCGGTTTGTGCAGTTGTTTCACCGCGGTTGGGACCAGCACTACAACCTGCCAAGCGACATCCGCCTGCAGACCCGCGATGTGGACCAGCCCTGTGCCGCCTTGCTGGCCGACCTGCGTGAGCGCGGACTGCTCGACGACACACTGGTGATCTGGGGGGGAGAATTCGGCCGGACGGTTTACTGCCAGGGGACTCCAGAGGGGGGAAACTACGGAAGGGATCATCATGGCCGGTGTTTTTCGATCTGGATGGCCGGTGGAGGCGTTCGCGCGGGAACTGTCTTCGGCGAGACCGACGACTATTCCTACAACGTGACCAAGGATGCCGTGCCGGTGCACAACCTCAACGCCACGGTGCTCCACCTGCTGGGTCTCGACCACACCCGGCTGACTTATCACTTTCAGGGGCGCGACTACCGGCTGACCGATGTTGAGGGGGAGGTCGTCTCCGGGCTGTTGTCCTGAGCCGGACTTTCTCGTCACTTACCCGAGTCGTCGCGGTCTACCGCCCACGTCACCGCAGCCAACGGTTCAGGAACTCAAAGGTTCCCACTCCATGGATCGTGTGGGGACCATCGAAGAACTCAATTTGGGCGCGGTCGGAAGCCTGCAGGTGGTCATACATCCGGCGCACCTTTCCGAATTCACCCAGCACCCACTCTGTGGGAGCCCCACCATCCTGATGTCCCTGCTCGACCATGAAGGGCCGGGGAAACATCAGGCTGGCCAATTCGGCATAGCTGGCGATGTGCCCAAGATTCCACTCGGGGATTTCATACTCACGGGTAAAAGCGTATCCGTAGCGTTCCTGGTTGGTTGTGATCGTCCGGGCCCAATCCGTGAAATCTCCCGAGCAGATCGCCAGGGCGTAACCTTCGACGAACGGGGGCACTCGCATCGCCGTCTTGCCTCCGTACGACAGGCCATAAAAGCCGATCTTGTCGAGCTGTACGAACGGCAGGGTCTGCAGCCAGGCGACAGTCTGCTGGTGCTGCGCGATGATGTAGCTGAAGAGTGACCGCCCCAAGGGGTTGGCCATCCGCTGGATCACCCGAAACCTGTCCTCACCGCGGTAGGGACTTTGCGGGGCGTAGACCACAAACCCCTCGCCAGCCAGCTTATGAGCAAACCCCTTGTAGTACTGATAACCAGGACCTTCCAGGGCGAGCGTGTCGATTGCCAGCGACTCCAGGCCATGCTGGCAGACGACCACCGGGCGGCGTTCATCGGGTTTCAGGTCGGAGGGAACAAGCAGAATCCCGCCGGCAATCACCCCTTCGATCACATCCAATTCGACTTCATAAGCGGTGTATTGCTCCGTCCGGCGGACAACCCGGGAACGGGGCTTTGCCGGGAGACGGTCGTGAGGCAATCGGCCGATGTACGAATCGAGAACCAGATCCTTCAGCTCGGCACGCGACTTCCCCCATAACTCGCGGGACTGCTGTGGCGGGAGCCAGCGTGCGTTACGCACCCGATGGCTCTTTTCCATCAGACGTTGCACGTGATCCTGCAACTCCTGGAACTGGCGTCGATGCCTGTCCTCTGGATTATGCGACAACTGCCCGCCCTCTGAGTCACGCTCCGGATCCATTGGAAAATTTGCGATCCCAGCGTCCTCGGCAAGCACCAGTTTCAGCGCCCGCAAGAAACCACCTCCTTCGCCCCATTGCTGCCAGCCGCTGGCCCCAATATCCAACCGCAGCTGCGGTCGATTTCCGAGTCGTTCGAAAACCGCTGCCGCCTTTTCAAACTCCTGCTTGATCTGGGCAATCTTCCGGATCGCGATTTGCCCGGGCGCAGCCGTTGAAGTGCGCCCGGAAATTGCCTCATCCGGGGGATCGCAGGTGATTTTCAGTACATCCTCAATCTGGGATTCGTCGGGCTCCAATCCTGTCGCGTTCCATTGCTCCTGGATGGTCAAATGCCGGGTAGCGAGCATCGACGCCAGCTCGGCATCACCAAATTCCCGCAACAATCCCCAGACGTTGCGATAGATGGGTTCCGCCCAGAGTCCCTCCCGAGGACCAAAGTGACCGCTGATCATCGTCGCCTCGACACGGGAATCGAGAGCCGCGACAAACAGGGCGATCAAAGCCCCTTCCCCAATGCCACTCACGCCCAACGGCAGCTTTCGATCATCCGTCTGCCTCTCATCCGTGCCCACATCACCCTGAGCTCCAGGAGCACGAAATTTTTCCAGCAGGTCGAGAGCCGCCCTGACCTTCTGCACCTCATAACCGATCGGATGCCGCCCCATCTCGAACGCCTGTCGATACAGGAACTCGCGGTGCGGTTGATTGGTGAAGCCAACTTCGGGATGCCCAGACCATTCATGACCACGGTCAATCAAGGTCGGGACGAGGACCACGGCTCCCGTCGCGGCCAACATCTTGACCCACGTCTCTCCGTCGTCGTAGTTGTCGAGCGCAACGAATCGCTCTGGAATCATGGCAGCATCCGGAAGCGCCACAACGGCAGCCTTCGGCCGGTGCGGAACCACCAGGAGGCCCTCGCCGGTCACTCCCTCCAGTACTGGCCAACGAACAGCAAAGACTGCGGCCACCGAACTCTCGGAAAGGATCGACGGAGCGGACGGGGTCCCGATCAGTTCGAATCCGGCCCTCTCTGCGAGTGACGTCCGGGGATCCACCGCCCCCAGGATTTGCTCCAGCCGGGCCCGATTCGGGGCGAGGCTCTTCTCGAACGCTTCGCGGCTGCTGAAGTCAAAATTCCAGAATCGAGCCCGCTGCCCGGGAGACCCCTGTAACTCCCGCAGTGCATGAGTACGGATTCCCTCTACCATTACCTCGTCGAGGGGATCCAGCCGCTGCAGCGGGGACGTGCCAGGCAAAGGAGGTTCGGCGACAGCCCTGGTACCAGCGAGCAGAACCAACAACACAGCGAGGTGCCAGGCACGACTTGTCACACCAGGATCTCCCGGACCACCTCGCCATGCACATTGGTCAGACGGCGGCGAATACCGTTGTGGTAATATGTCAAACGCTCGTGATTGATCCCCAACAATTGCAAGACCGTGGCATGAAAGTCGTACCAGCTCGTGCGATTCTCGACCGCCCGGTAGCCCACATCATCTGTGGCCCCATAGGACACCCCGGGCTTGAGTCCTGCCCCGGCCATCCAGACTGTGAACCCGGCCTGATTGTGGTCGCGTCCCGACCCCAGCACTCCATCGGCTGATTGGGCGAACGGGGTGCGGCCGAACTCGCTGGTGAAAATGACCAGAGTGTCGTCGAGCATACCCCGTTCCTTCAGGTCGCGCAGCAGCGCCGCCAGAGGCTGGTCACACCGGGCCGCCTCCTGACCATGATTCTGCTTCATGTTTTCGTGGCCATCCCAATTGATGCGTGGAGAACCAAACGCCCCACCAGCGAACAATTGCACGAATCGCACTCCCTGCTCAAGCAGACGTCGCGCCAATAAGCAGCTGCGGCCGAAGTCATTGGTGGTGGGTTGCCCCAGACCGTAGGCCGCCTGAGTCGCGGCCGTCTCGCGATCGAGAGCCGTCACCTCCGGAACTGCCAGTTGCATGCGGGCCGCCAACTCGTAGGCCCGCATCCGGGCCACCAGATCATCATGACCGCGGTCCTCGAGGTGTCGACGGTTGATCTCGGCCAGCAACTTCCGGCCGGCGATTTCTGTTTCGGGTGCGATTTCACGCGCCGGGACCAGATCGGCAATGGCCTGCCCCTGGCTGCGCATGGTGACCCCTTGGTGACGGGCGGGCAGAAATCCATTCGACCAGTTGATCGATCCTCCAGCCGGGAGCCCCCGGACATCCGGAATCACGACGTAGGTCGGCAGGTCTTCGGATTCATTTCCGAGACCGTACGACAACCACGCCCCCAACGTGGGAAACCCATTCAGTCGAAAACCAGTATTCGCCTGGAAGGTCGCCGGCGTATGGTTGGACGTCTCGGCATACATCGAATGGATGAAGGTCAGGTCGTCAACCACCCCCGCCAGGTGGGGAAACAGCGTGGAGACCCACTTCCCTGACTGTCCATGCTGCTGAAATTCCCAATCGGGCTGTCGCAACAAACCCACCTGGCCGAAGAAAACGTCGGGACGCTCTTCCGCCGTCAGCGATTTGCCATGCAGGCGGATCAACTCGGGCTTATAGTCGAATGTGTCGACCTGACTGAACCCGCCGCACGCGTAAACATGAATGGCCCGCTTGGCCCGCGGGGGATGGTGGGGCGGGGGATCGTCGGCTTCCCCGGGAACACCGGCTGCAAGCAAGCCTTGTCGGTCGAGCAGCGACAACAGCGCTGCAGCTCCCAGTCCATGCGAGGCGAAGGACAGGAACTCTCGACGGCCCAGAAAGCCGGAAGCAGGCAGCAGCATGTTCACCCCGCGCGGTCCAAAAAAAGCAGGCCTTGGTTGGAAAAAGGGTACCGCAGCCCCCCGGATGGGGTCAAAGCGAGGGACTGTGATCATTTCGATCGGTTGAGTTTCCCGGCAAGACGGCTGGGGATATTCTGAAAGCTGTTCTCCGTTGGACTACCGACCCCACTCCGCCATGTCGATCCTGCACTTCACGCTGGCCACCCGCGATGTGGTCGCGACGGCCCGTTTTTTCACAGAAACACTCGGCTGGCAGCCAGTGGACCGACCGAACAATATCCCCATGCAGGCCGCGTGGTTGGCAATCGCTCCCGGGCAGGAACTGCACCTGCTGTTTGTAGAGCAGTTCAACCCGAGTCCCTTCGAGGCGGAATTCGGGCGACACTTTGCCGTGGGCTTTCCCAGCGACCAGTTTCCCGCTCTGAAGCAGCGGCTGCGCGATCACAGGGCCGAGTTGATTGAGCCCCAGCGGGAAACGCCGTTCGAACGGTTCTTCTTTCGCGACCCCAACGGCTACGTCTTCGAAGTCGTTGCGGACTGAAGTCAGCGCGACTGCAGCTTGATGCGGGTCACCCGGCCAAACCGGCCGGCCGATCCTCCCGGCGGCGGCAACAGGCGGAGCGCGGCGGGGAACCAGCCCGGCTTGGCCAATTTGCCATCTGGAAGCTGGGTGATCGCCGGGAGTTTGGGAGGGTTGAGTCCACCGCGGTACACGTCGGCCGGTACGGGATGAACGTAGATCCGGCGGTTCGCAATCAGATTGGCCAGTGTCTCGGCCAATCCCGGGCTGAGTCCGGCCCACAGAACCACATTCGGATCAGAGCGCAGGGCGAGTCCCTGTTCTCCTGCACCGGGGAAATACCTCCCGAATTTCTCGACGATGGTCGCAAACGTTGTCGTGTCGTACCGGCGCAGATACTCGACCAATCCTGCGTTGACCTGGCCGTGCTCGGCCAACTGCTGCCATCCCTCTGCCGCATCGCCGTCTTCGTCGAGAGGAAGTTGCGACAGACGGCGGTGTTCATCCTCGATCATCTTGGTGACCCGACTGTCGAGCGTGGCCCGGCGGCAGCGGCTTGACGCCCATTCGCGCAGCTGGAACACCTTCTCCTCCATGGTGACGGACAACGGGACGGTCTGGTCACGCGATTTCTCGAGGTCTTCCTGCGACAACAGCCGCCCTTGGCCAAACGAGTCGATCATGGCCGCCACCACAATCTGCTCCAATTCCGCACCACTGAATCCCTCGGTCCGATTGGCGATCGATTCAAGATCGTACTTCTCGGGTTTCCATCCCCGCTTCGAAAGGTGGATTTCCACGATATCGAGCCGTTCGTGATAGTTTGGCAGATCGACGAAAAACAATTCATCAAACCGCCCCCGGCGGAGCAGTTCCGGCGGGAGATTGGCGACCGAGTTGGCGGTCGCCACGACGAACACGGGTTGCTTGCGGCTTTCCATCCACGTGAGAAAGCTGCCGAACAGTCGGGCCATGACTGAATCCTGTCCCTGGGCATCTTCGCCCAGGCCGGCGAACCCCTTTTCAATCTCATCCAGCCAAAGCACCGCCGGGGCAATCGTCTCCATCAGCCGCAGCACATCCCGCAGGTTCCGCTCGCTGGTCCCGCGATCGGCAGAGAGCAGATTGGCAACATCCAGCCTGACCAGCGGGAAACTCAGAAGCCGTGCGGTGGCCCGGGCCGTAAGACTCTTCCCACATCCCTGCACCCCCAATAAAAGTAATCCTTTGGGCAGAGGAATTCCCTGTTCGCGGGCCCGTTCGGTGAAGGCCTCGGCACGTTGACTCAACCAGTCTTTGAGCACCTCCAGCCCGCCCACATCGCGGACCCCCTCTTCGAGGTCATAGAACTCCAGCAGATCCGAGCCTTGGACCAGGTGGCGTTTTTCAGCCACCAACAGACGGAAAGCCTCGTCGTCGACGGTCTCACGCCCTTGCAGGGCAAACTGCAGGGCCTTGCGGGCCTCCCGAGCGGTAAGCCCCAGGACGCCCTTGACCAGCTTTTCCTCGACGTCCGGGGCGATCTCGAGCGGAATCTCCGCCACCAGGTTCCGGGCGGCGAGGGCGATCTGCAGTTCCTGCCGGATTTCTTCGATTCCCGGAAGGGGCAGATCGATCTCGAAGGCCTCTTTCTGCAGATCGAGCGGCACCGACAGGCCGGCTCCAAGAAACAGCAGGGTCTTCCCCTCGCGGGCCAGATGCGGAGCCAGGTCCCTCAACCTGCGGATGACGCGCACGTCGGCGAAACAGGGTTGAAAGTCTTTCAGAAGAAAGACGTGATTTGACGGATATGTGTCGATCCGTTCGAGAAACCACAGCGGTTCGGTGGAAATGGCCCCGTCGCTCCCCGGTGGTGGCAGCGGCCCGTCCGTGATGGTCCAGGTCACCAGTCCCCGCTCCACCTCCAACAGCACCTCGGCCAATTCAGCCTCCCACCGTTCCTCTTCGAAGGTCTTGAGGAACAACAGGCCATAACCCGAAAGGATTCGGGCCCGAACTTGATCCAATGCCTCGGCGGTGGTCATGGGGGCGAGCGTGGGACTGGTGACATGGCAGGAAAGGTCTGGACCCCCGATCGTATCGATTTGGGCGGGGCGATTCCTCTGGCTGGGGGCCGCCCCCTGGCCACAGGTGTGACGATCCCACCGACGCCCCTCAAGCAGCATCCCTCCCCCGAACCCGATTTCCCCTTTAGAATGACGACAGTCAAGTCTCACCCTGTGCAGGAATGCCTTCCATGTCTGTGACGCTCAGCCAGTTCGCCCGCAACCTCAATGTCGAGACCGCCTTCACGGTGCTGGCCGTCGCCAAGCAACTGAAGGCGAAGGGGAAGGATGTGGTTGAATTGGAAATTGGCGACAGCCCGTTTCCCAGCACGGCCCACGCCAAGCAGGCGGGCGAGCAGGCCATCAAGGATGACCAGTCGCACTACTGTCCGTCGCCCGGGCTCCCCGAATTCCGGGAAACCGCAGCCCGGTTTGTCCGCGAAGAGTTTCACATCCCCGCCGAGGGTCGAAACGTGGTGGTCGGCCCTGGGGCCAAGATTTTTCAGCAGTTTTTCTGCGAAGCTTTTCTGAATCCTGGCGACGGAGCACTGGTTTTCAGCCCACATTTTCCGACTTTTATTCCCAACATCGAGCGGCGCGGCGCTCGGGCCGTACTGGCACCTCTGTCTCTGAAAAACGAATTCCGCCCAGGAGTCGATCAGATCGAGCGGTTCCTGACGTCCGACCCCGCCCCCCGGGCCATCTTCCTCAATTCTCCCCACAACCCGACCGGGGGAGTGGCCCTCGAACAGGATTTGCGAGACATCGCTGACCTGATCCGCGGCAAGAACATTGCAGTCTTTTCTGACGAACCGTATTGCCACATGGTCTGGAAGGGACGCCACCGTTCGCTGCTGGAGCAACCGGGAATGCTGGAGCAGGCGGTCGCCGCCTATACCTTCAGCAAGTCGTACAGCATGAGTGGCTGGCGACTGGGATTTGCCGTATCGAGTCCGGACATCACAGACGCCATCGGCAAGATGATCAACACCTGCCTGTCGTGTGTGCCCCCCATCGTTCAGTTGGCCGGGGCCGCCGCCCTGAACCACGACAAAGTCGAACGCGACCGGGTGATGCAGTTGTTTCGGGACAAAGTCGTGCTGTTGACCCAGGGGCTCAACCGCATTCCGGGATTCAAAACGCTCGATCCCACGTCTACCTTCTACGTATTTCCCAATGTGGCCCCCATCTGCAACGCGTTGGGGATCACCAGCCATGGCCTCGCTCTCTACCTGCTGGAAGGGGCCGACGATCATTTCGGCGTCGCCTGCCTCGGAGGAGAGTGTTTCGGCGAGGCGGGCGCAGGCTTTCTGAGATTCAGCTGTGCCGAGCCCAACGAACGGCTGCAACAGGCGATTGACTTTCTTCCGGTCGCTCTCGGCCGGGTCGAACGGGTGAAAGCCTACCTCGACAAGAACCCCAAGTTCTCCCTGCGAACACCTTATGCCGTCTGAGCCTCAAGCGAGTCGGTTGATCACACGGATGCGGCCGCTGATTTTAGGGGGCACCGTCGCCTTCTGGCTGTTGATGCTGGTCCTCACCCATCTCCCCGAGATCCCCAAGGAGTACGACTCGGGACTGGGAGACAAGAGCGAGCACCTGATTGGCTACATGGTGCTGTCCGTGGGACTGGGCTTGAGCCTGAGTGCTTGGAAGGGCCCTCTGGGATGGCGGCGGCTCGCGTTGGTCGTCGGGATGGCGGCGGTTTATGGTGCTCTCGATGAAACCACCCAACCCCTGTTCGGCCGGAACTGCGACTTGCACGACTGGTTCGCCGACCTCCAGGGCTGCATGATCGGCGTTCTGACGGTTCTGGCGATTGATCAGTTGTGCCGCCGCTGGCGACCAGAGTGGTTTCCCCCTGCGACCACCTCGATGCGTTTTTGAACCTTGCCCGGCAAGCTCTGAATCATGCGCCGCAGAGCCCCTCGTAACGGGACACATTGTCGGACGATTTGAATGCTGTCACGGATCGATCGGCCCGGGGGCTCCGGACTTGGCCTGCAGTTTTCGGAGTCTGTGGGGATGGATGCCCCCAAAATGATGTCGAGCTCCTGTTTTCGAGGAACAAGGCCAACTGTCGCGCAGGCTGTCCGTCGACCGGAGAAGGGATCGTGCCGACCAGCGTGCTGCCGGTCCTTTCGAACGACATTCTCCTCAGGATGCTCCCCATGGCGATCCACTGTTTTAATGAGTGAGCTGGCGGTCGGCAGAAACCAGAGCATCTGGCATTCGGGTGATGTCCGTCGACGCGAACAGGGACGCCGAAATGGATGAACAGACACGCACCGGAACGGCTGGAAGCACTTCTCTTCTGGTGAAGTGCGTGTTTTCCAGAGAATTTCACGATGACCGGCTCGTGTATCGATTGTCGGCGGCGGTTGTGGGAGTGCCGCAGGCCACGCCCCCCCACCGTCGTCGTCGCTCTCAGAGTGCAAGCCCATCTGTAGGTCAAGTCATATCAACCCGGGCTGGCAACAATCCGTTGTGTCTTGGTCGTGGCCAACCTGGACTGCGAGGAGCTGTCGACCGTTTTCTTCACGTCCATGTGCCATCACGCATCCACGCGATGCGTTCCGACAGCGGCTGAGTTCAACCTTCCTCAATCTGAGGCAGTTGCAATTCGAAATCCCTCTGGATTTCTTTGGAGCCGCAGTCCAAGCGATTGCCGTCGTTTGGAAACCTCCTCAGGTCAACTCAAACCCTTCATTCCCAGTGTTTCGAACCTTGTATTCCGCAATGACAGTCCAACACGCACGAGGCCCCGATCTGGAAGAATTCAGATCACGACCAGTGGTCCCAATTCAGGCACACTTCTCCACCGCCATGACGTCGTCGATACTGAATGGCCCCAGAAAGATCGTCTGCGAAGGCTGGACAGGATCTCGCCCCAGCAGATACAGCTCACCATGCTGGCTTTCGCGGGCATCCGGAAAACCACTGACGCTCTGGCCGTCCTTCAAACTCACCCGGACCGCTGTGGTCTCGTCGATCCCCTGCAGTTCCTGATTCACGATGCTGGGGAATCTTCCCCAGGCCCAACACCACAGGGTTTTGACGGGATCGACTTTTCCGGCAACATCGGTCCATTCATGTTCAGCCATGAGCAAGTCCCGACGGGATGCTGACTGACACCACGGTTTCAGGATCTCATCAAGCCACGCGCGTCGCGACGCGGCGAGTTCGGCAAAGGTCTTCATAGTGGGAGTATAGGATTCCCGTTGAGTGCTTCCAGAGCGGGAAACTCTCCGCAGGTCCTCCCTCGGCACACGGATCGCTCCCTGACCCAGTCACCCAATCGGCGCTGTTCCTTCTGCCCTCCTCCGGGACACCCCTCATGTTTGATCCTGAACCCGAGATCCCCCAGTCGGACCTGGAAAAACGATTTGAACGGTTGCGATCGGTTTCGGGCCTGCTGCTGGCACCGGTGCTCTTCCTGGTGATCTGGTGGCTGCCGCTGTCGAACTCTGCGGCTCCCTTTGAACAAAACGGCGGGACGGGACTCTCAGCCAAAATGAATCCGCAGGCCCATCACCTGGCGGCCATCATGGCCACTGTGATCTGGCTTTGGTTGACAGAGCCCATCCCGATGACGGTGACCGCGCTCCTGGGGGCCGCAGGATGCGTGGTCCTCAGAGTGGCCGACGCCAAGACCGTGTTCGCACCGTTCGCCGATCCCCTGATGTTCCTGTTCATCGGATCGTTCATGCTGGCCAGAGCAATCTTCCTGCATGGCCTCGATCGACGCCTGGCATACGGAGTGATGTCGCTGGGTTGGGTCGGCGCCCGACCTTCCCGAATCCTGTTCGCCTACGGAGCGGTAACGGCCTTCATCTCAGCCTGGATTTCGAACACCGCCACGACCGCCATGATGCTGGCGATTGGAATGTCGTTGGTCCGGTTTCTGAAAGAAGCCTCCAAAGAATCCGGACGGATCGACCCCAGATTCGCGACCGGCTTGATGCTGATGACCTCGTTCGCGGCTTCGATTGGCGGACTGGCGACTCCGATCGGCACCCCCCCCAATGTCATTGGCTTGCGATTTATCGAACGGGAACTGGGGGTCGAGATTCCCTTTTTGAAGTGGATGGTCCTGGGGGTTCCCGTCGTCGTGCTGCTCTATCTGTTTCTTTTTGGCTATCTCAACCGGCTCTGTCCGGCAGGGGTCCGGGAGCTTCCCGGAAGCATCGACATGCTGAACCGCAACCGCGATTCGCTGGGGGGGTGGACAGCCGGGCAGAAGTCGACTCTGATCGCCTTCGGACTGACCACACTCTTGTGGGTCTTGCCCGGAATCGTCGCCTTGTTTTGGGGTGAACAGAGCCCCATTTACAGCCAGGTGCGCAGCAGTCTGCCCGAAGGAGTGGTGGCGATCCTCGGGGCGTCGCTGCTGTTCCTGCTGCCGGGGAATTGTGGAGGCCGGGCCATCGACTGGAGCAAGGCCACGCAAATCGACTGGGGGGTCGTGCTGCTCTACGGAGGGGGCTTTACACTGGGAGAACTGGCCAATCAGACAGGGCTGGCCACCGCGGTCGGTAACGCACTTGCGGGGTTGCTGCCGGGGGGCGGGGAATGGACGCTCCTGGTAGGAGGAACTTTACTGGCAGCCCTCGTCTCGGAAGCGACTTCCAACACGGCCTCAGCCAACATTGTCGTGATGCTGGTGATCTCGATGGCCCGCTCGGCCGGTGTCGATCCGCTGGCTCCCGCGCTGGGGGCAACTTTCGGGGCGAGCCTCGGTTTCATGCTGCCGGTCTCGACCCCCTGCAATGCGATTGTCTATGGCACCGGTCTGGTTCCCCTGCCGCGGATGATTCGCTACGGACTGTTACTGGATGTCGTCGGTGTGGCCGTCATTATCCTGCTGGTCAAAACCCTGCTTCCCTGGATTGCTTGACCATTGCCACGGCCCATTCCCACACAGAGTTTTCGCCCCCTTGGTTTTACGAAACCCGAATTGGCGTGCTTGCGGTTCGGGTTTCGTCTTGACGGCCTGCCGGGTTGGCGATGAAATTGCGTGCAGAGCGTCTCCGGGACCGCCTCATCACTCCTCCCGATGCGTACACTCCGATCCATCACTTCACCCCCCCGAGACGACAGTGATTGCGCAATTGATTCCCGAGAATGGCGGGGAACCGATCCGGATCGACAAGGATTTGATGGTCGTGGGACGTCAGGAGGAGGGCTGTGACATCACCATCGACCACAAGAGTGTCTCGAAGATCCACTGCGTGATTGTCAAGACGGATGGATTGCTGTTTGTACGGGACCTGCTGAGCACCAATGGAACACGTGTCAACGGTCAGAGGGTGACCCGGGGAGCCCTGTTGCCGGGGGACGTTCTGGCGATTGCCAATGCCAAATTCCGGGTCCACTTGGGTCCCGATCCGGCGGAACCCTTGCCGGTTTCCGGCAATCAAACCCAGGCGATGATCTCCATGAACCTCTCGAAGGATCAGTCGATCGCCGATTCGAAGAATCATCCCGATGCCGGTCGCTTCAATCCGGATTCGGAGATCCGGTTGAAGGATGCTCCCGAGCCGAGTTGACGGCCGGGCCGTTTTCTGGACTTTCAGGCCACAGATTTCCCTTTTCCCCAGCCGGAGAATCTCGCCCGCAAAAAAGTGCGCCCCAGAAAACCCTGAACAGTTCCCCCCGGCCAGACGATGACATATAAACAGGTATGGAGTTTCCCGAGTTTTCCCGGGGAACTTCCCGTCCCAGTTTCTACCCCGGCTGCCCGGAAGCCCTGACTGGAAGACTCCTCGGTTCCCCGGAAGAAAGTTCGAACATGCCGACCTTCCCGAAAGTCTCGCAGAGTTTTTGTGATGGTGTGTCCCGCCGCTCATTCCTGGAGATTGGTGGGTTTTCTTTCGCCGGTCTGGGGCTGGGCTTGAATGATGTCCTGCGGGCCGAGGAGACCCGCGGGAAGACGAACAGATCGATCATCATGGTCTATCTGTCGGGAGGTTTGTCCCATCAGGATTCTTTTGACCTGAAGCCTCAGGCTCCCGCTGGAATCCGGGGGGATTTCAACCCCGTTGATACAAATGTGCCGGGGCTCCAGGTCTGCGAATTGCTGCCTCAATTGGCAGGTATGGCAGACAAATACGCCGTGCTGAGATCGATCGTCGGACTGCGTGACGAGCACAGCAGTTTCCAGACGCTCACAGGGTATTCGATGGGGGAATCGCAGCGGGATGGGAAACCGAACTTCGGTTCGATGGTATCGAGGGTTCTGGGCCCCACCGATCCGGTGATTCCTCCATTCGTCGATCTGTTCCCTACCATGCAGCATCGCCCGTACAACAGCCCGGGGCCTGGCACGCTCGGGCCGCGGTATACGGGTGTGCGTGCCGACGGCGAGGATCTGGCCAGCATGAAGCTGCGATTCGTCTCCCCCGCCCAACTGTCCGATCGACGCAGATTGCTGCGGGAGATTGACTGTCTTAAGTCTGGTCTGGAGAGCGAGCGGCTGCAGGCGGCCGACAGTGCGACGCAGCGTGCCTTTGACGTTCTGACATCGAGCCGGTTGGTCGACGCCCTTGACATCGAGAAGGAAGATCCGCGGATCCGCGAACGGTACGGAAAGAGCTCTTCGAAGCACCAGGGGGATGGTGCTCCCCTGTGGAACGACCAGTTGTTGATGGCCCGACGGCTGATTGAGGCGGGGGTCCGCTGCGTGACCGTGGCCTACGGCTTTTGGGATACCCACGGGAACAATTTCAACCACCTACGGGGGAATCTCCCGATTTTCGATCAGGGGATCACCGCCCTGATCCAGGACCTGCATGACCGGGGCCTCGATCGGGATGTGACTGTGGCGGTGTGGGGCGAATTTGGCCGAACCCCCAAGATCAACAAGGACGCGGGCCGAGACCACTGGGCACGGGTCAACAGCGCCCTGCTGGCCGGGGGCGGACTGAGGACTGGGCAATTTATCGGTACAACCGACGCCATGGCGGACTCGGCCAAGGACCGTCCCATTCATTACCTTGACGTCCTGGCCACGCTGTACCAGTCGATCGGCATCGATCCCCATGAGCTGGTGCGTGATTCGCAAGATCGCCCCATTCCCATTCTTCCCAGCACCACCCAGGTGATCCGCGAGTTGGTTTAGTGTTCGAGCTGTCGTTCGATTATCTGCTGGGCATGTCACTTTGGCTGCTGGCACTGCCGGCAGCTTTCTGGCTGCTGCTGAGATCGCGGCGAACCGCCCGTCGCCGGGGAAGGTCCCTGCGTCTTTCCAACCTGGGCCTGTCGCTCTGGATGCTTCTCGCCGGCTTGACGGCCGTTGAGCTTTACTTCGCTGTCATCTACGACCAAAGCGATTCGTTCAATATGACGAACGTTTCGCAGAAGTGGTTCCGGCGTTGGGTTCAGCAGAAGCCTCTGAAATTCGCAGGCCGGGAGGGGATTCCCTACCGAGATGATGTCGACTTCCCCACGAGGCTCGAACCGGGTCAGCGGCACGTGGTGTTCATCGGAGACAGCTTTACTTTTGGACATGGCATCCGACGTGTGCCCGACCGTTTCAGCAATCGGGTCAGGGAAACGCTGCAGTCCCAAGCCCGTGGTCAGATCCTGGTGACCAACATCGCCGACGCCGGCAAGGATCTGCACTGGGTGTGCGAGGTGACGGACCGGCTGATTGAGAATCATCTGCCGGTGACGACTCTGGTTTACGTCCTGTGCCTGAACGACATCGAGACTTTCGACCCCGAACATCGAGATCAGGCACCGACCAACCAGGTGCGGCGCCCCCCCAACCCACTGCTGAACGACACCTACTTCTTCAATCTTCTGTACTTTCGCAGCCAGCAGGCGACGGTGCCGGGAGTGCGTGACTATTACTCCCATGTCGAGGAATCGTATCGGGGCATCGCGTGGCGGCGGATGTTTGGGAAGTTGATGAGTCTCAGCCAGGAGTGCCGGGACGCGGGGATCGATTTCCGCGTGGTCGTGTTTCCCTTCCTGCACAATCTGGGTCCAAAGTATCCCTTCCGCGAAGCACATGGGCTGATTGCGGAAGCGTGTCGGAGGGAAGGCATTCCGTGTCTCGACCTGCTGCCGGTGCTGGAACCGCACGCCAAGGAAAGACTGACGGTCAACATTTTTGACGCCCATCCCAACGAACGGGCCCACGAGTTGGCGGCGGAGGCGATTGCCGACCGCTGGCTGGATGACCTGATCGATCGCCAACCCTCCCCCGCCCGCCCGCCCGCCGAGACCCCTTGATGTCGATCTTCGAACAGTGGGGGGTCACACCAATCATCAACGCGACCGGTTCGGTCACCCGGCTTGGGGGGGCTGTCATGCCTCCCGAGGTGATCGCGGCGTTTTCTGCGGCGGCTTCCGATGCCTGCTCTCTGGAGGAACTCCAGGTCGCCGCCTCGCGAATCCTGTCGCACCATACCGGTGCGGCCGCGGGGATTGTCACGGCTGGATGTGCCGCGGGACTCACCCTGGGGACCGCCGCGATTCTGGCGGGACTGGATGCGGGGCGCATGGAACGCCTCCCGCGCCCCGCCGCGGGAGACCGTCAGGAATTCCTGATCGCCCGGGAGCAGCGCAATGGATACGACCATGCGGTGCGTGCGGCCGGAGCGACGCTGGTCGAAGTTGGTTTCAACGAGATCGTCTCCAACGCCGGAGTGCGGCGGACTGAGACGTGGGAATACGGCACGGCCATAACGGAGCGAACGGCGGGGATTTTGTACATCGCCGCAGCCGATGCGCGGCCCCGCCTGCAGGAGGTGGTCGATCTGGCCCATCGGCATTGCCTGCCGGTTCTGGTGGACGCCGCAGGCGAAGTGCTGCCCCGGAACACGCTGCCCGATCTTGTGGCGACCGGTGCCGATCTGGTTGCGTGCAGCGGCGGCAAGGCACTCCGCGGACCGCAGTCAACAGGCATCCTGTGCGGGAGATCCGACCTTGTCGGCTCGGCTTTGTTGCAGATGCTCGACATGGACGACCATCCCGAACTCTGGTCTCCCCCAGCGATCCTGCCGGAACCACGACGGCTGTTCGGTCAACCGCGCCACGGTCTGGGCCGGGGGTTCAAGGTTTCCAAGGAAGAAATCGCCGCCCTGCTGACCGCGGTCGAATTGTTTTTCTCGGGACACTACGACCGGGAAAGATCGCAACAACTCACCTGGTTGCGGCAGATTGCTGACCAGATTCCAGGCCCCTCGCGCTGGGAACTGGTCGATCCCCCGGATGGGCAACGTTTCCCGGTGCTGGAGGTGGTGGTGGCGGAGCAGGCGCTGCGGAAGTCGGCCTTCGACATCTGCCGTTCATTGCGGGAGGGGAATCCGCGCATCTATGTGGGCCATGGGCAGTTGGCCCAAGGCCGCCTCGTGATCCATCCCCTCTGTCTGACCGAAGTCAAATCGGCGCAGGTTGCCCAGCGGCTGCGTACTGAGTTGATTCCATCGGATTGATGGCTCAATCCACAAGTAACCAGGCTGCGTTACCACAGACTTTGACAGCTCACCGACAACCGCAAGGAATCGCAGATCGTGTCTTCTGAAAAGGAGTTTCTTGAAGCCGCAAAAGTGGCGGCGTTGGCCGCTGGCCAGGTGCTGGAGGAGTGGGCGGACAAATTTACCGTCAGCGAAAAAGGCCCGGCCGACCTGGTCACCGAGGCCGATGTCGCCGCTCAACATGCCATTGTTTCAGTCCTTCAACCCCGCTTTCCCAAACACGGATTCCTGGGAGAAGAAGGATTGCGACAGGCGGCGGGCGAGGGAGACTTTCGCTGGATCATCGATCCGCTGGATGGAACGACCAATTACGTCCACCGCTTTCCCTATTACGCCGTTTCGATTGCCCTCGAACAGGCCGGCGAATTGGTCGCTGGCGTGATCTACGACCCCAGCAAGCGGGAACTGTTCGCCGCGCTCCGCGGCGCCGGTGCGACGCTCAACGACCAGCCCCTGCGGACCAGCCGATTTCACCGGCTGCGCGATTCGATGGTGATTGCCAGCTTCCCTCCCAACGCCAAGGCGGACAGCCCGCCACTCAAGCGGTTTCTGCACGTGATCAATCATGCCCAAACGGTCCATCGTTCGGGCTCGGCTGCGCTGAATCTCGCGTATGTGGCCGCAGGCCGACTCGATGGCTACTGGTCGACCAGCCTGAAGGCCTGGGACATGGCGGCCGGAGTCTTGATCGCGCGGGAAGCCGGCGGTCGAGCCACCCGCATGGATGGCAGCCGGTTGGATCTTGCGATCCCCGATCTCCTGTGTACCAATGGCACCGCGCTGCATGAGGAATTGAGTCTCCGCCTCGGCGAGGTTGAATCGGGGTCCCAGAGATGAGCGATCAGACCACCACGATTGCCGACTTGCGTCAGGCCATGCGGAAGTTTGTCGATGAACGGGACTGGTCGCCGTTTCATTCGCCGAAGAATCTGGCCATGTCCCTCGCGATAGAGGCGGCTGAAGTCATGGAGCATTTCCAGTGGGTCGATGTCGCTGAGTCTCGGCTTCGAGGCCAGGATTCGCGTCATCGGGAGGCGATCGGGGAAGAACTGGCCGACGTCTGCTGTTACCTGTTGAGCCTCGCCAACAGCCTCGACATCGACCTGAGTGATGCGGTTCATGACAAACTGATCAAGAATGCCGTCAAGTATCCGGCAGCCCAGTTCCGGGGACACTTCGAGAGGCTGAAGGATGGTGCCGGAGGCGAGATCGGCGGCACCTGAAGGCCGCGACCTCGGCCTGGTCTCCAAAGGTCGGGGGGATCACTCGTCTCGATTGACCGTGACGGCATATTCCCCTCTGTTGTCGCCCAATTCGTTCCAGAAATCGTTGACCCGCACAAACAGCACCCCATCCTCTGAGGGGCTGTAGATCTCCTTTTCTCCGATGCTGATTGTTTCGGAATCCTGCATCGATCCGGAGTCCATGGGCCAATACCGTCCGATCAGTCGCCCCAAGGGAAGGCCAGCGTGGTAGCGGATACTGACCCCCGCCGGTTCGCTGATCCAGGGACGAGGCTCGGAGGCCAACTCGACCCGTCCCCGAGCCGAGATTCGATAGGTCTGCCCTGCCTGCAGGCGGACCCCTATTGACTGCCAGCCACGATCGGCCCTGACAGAGACTTCCTGACCCAATTCGTGCATCAGCTCGAAATCTTTGGAGGAAGGGAGGGATCGCCCCAGTTCGTAGCCGTGGCACAGGTCGGCGATATACCACCGCCAGAGGCGTTGTCGACGCTCGTCGGAGAGTAACTGGTCGAGAGGAGCATGCGACTCTCCCCGGACCACCCTCTGCACAGTCTGGCGGAACGAGTCTCGGGTCTCGGGGAATTCCGCCAGAAAATGGACCAGCGCCCAAGCCCAGGCGTAGGCGTGTGGACGATCGTAAACCTCGGGTGGCTGCCGCGCGACCTGGACCATCGAAAGTGTGTCAGCCCGAGCACGGTGCTCTTCCAACAGCTTGATGCGGCCCAGCAGCGGAAAAGCAGTGCGCTGGTCGGGCCAAACACCAAATACGGGCGGCCCCTCATTTGGATATCGATGCGTGGCGAAGTATTCGGCAATCCCCTCGAAAAACCACACACTTCGAGTCAAATCACGGTCGACTGCCGTCGTGAAGCAATGCGTTCCCTCGTGGAGCATCAGGTGGGCGCGGTAGTAGTCACTCCCCTGGTCGTTCATCCAGAATTCCTGGCCGCGATGCCGACCATGCTCGAAATCAGGAAGGTTGTCCGGGAGCAGGCCGGCGGCCCGAAATCGATCGTGATCGGACATGAGATAGCCGGTCATCTGGAATTCGGACCGTTCACGATCGGGGGGGAGTTCACCACAGTAGGAGATCCACGCGTCATAGGCCCGATCCATCAGCTTTGGCAGCGATTCCGCCCGTTCGCGCGGGATGTCGGTATAGAGGATCAACCGGCGTGATTCGTATCGGGCAATTCCCTGTGCCTGAACGGCCGCCCGGTCAACCAACAATCGCCGGTCAGACTGCCGCAGGAGGCCAGATGGCCGGGGCGGGCTCGCCTGCCGATCAGTCGACCGGGCTGCCGGACGAGGTTGTGCGTGAATGGCTGGCGGCAGAAGTGCACCGCAGACAATCACACCAATCCACGTGCAAAGACGTCTCCAGACAGGTCGCCGCAAAACTGTCTGAGTCATGTCTGAAGTCTCCCAACCAAGCGAACCTTGCCCAAGCCGTCGAGCATAATGAATCCGATGTGGGGGGTCACTTTGAAGCGTGTGCCTCAGGTGGTACACTTCGCCAGTTTTGAGCCGTTCCGCTCCAAGAAACCTGTTTGCGTGTACACACGGCAGGTGAACTCGGTCTCCCCAAAGTTGGGTTGTGAGGTCGGGAGCTCATGGGAGCATCCGTTCAAAAAACGGGTGGGATCCCATTGGGAGAGAGTTGGATGCAATGGCCCGAAACTCATGACCAGTGGTCGCCGACACCTGCCGTTTGGGGTGTCTGTCCGGCGTTGGCTGGACGTCGAACGTTTCCGAATTCCCCTTGTCACCTGTCTGAAGTTTCGCAGTGCCCCGCCGAACCGACATTCACAAGATCCTGATCATTGGCTCTGGACCGATCGTTATCGGACAGGCCTGCGAATTCGACTATTCCGGGACCCAGGCGTGCAAGGCGCTGCGGGAAGAAGGCTATGAAGTCGTCCTGGTCAACTCGAACCCGGCGACAATCATGACCGATCCGGGAACGGCCCAACGGACCTACATCGAGCCGATCACCTGGCAATACGTCGAAAAGATCATAGCCCGAGAACGTCCCGATGCCGTGCTGCCGACCCTGGGAGGGCAGACGGGGCTGAACACCGCGATGGAACTGGCTCGCCGTGGAGTCCTGGAGAAATACGGCTGCGAACTGATCGGAGCCCGCCAGGATGTGATCGAAAAGGCGGAGGGGCGCGAGTCGTTCAAGCAGGCCATGCTGAAAATCGGCCTGGATGTGCCCCGGAGTTTCTCCGTACGGTCGATGGACGACGCCCGAGCGGCCCTGCGCGATCTGGGACTTCCGGTGATCATCCGGGCCAGCTTCACACTGGGGGGTGCCGGCGGGGGCATCGCCTACAACCGCGAAGAATTCGAAAGCAAGGTGGCGCGGGGCCTGGCCATGTCTCCGGTCGGCGAAGTGCTGCTCGAAGAGTCGGTCATCGGCTGGAAAGAATACGAGATGGAGGTGATGCGCGACGTGGCAGACAACGTCGTCATCATCTGTTCGATTGAAAACTTCGATCCGATGGGAGTGCATACGGGAGACTCGATCACGGTCGCCCCCGCCCAAACACTGACCGACAAGGAATACCAGTTGATGCGCGATGCCACGATCGCCGTCATGCGTGAGATCGGCGTGGAAACCGGGGGCTCGAATGTCCAATTCGCCATCAATCCGCAGACGGGCCGGATGGTGGTCATTGAGATGAATCCGCGTGTCAGCCGGTCGAGTGCACTCGCCTCGAAGGCCACTGGTTTCCCGATTGCCAAGATTGCCGCCAAGCTGGCGGTCGGCTACCGGCTGGATGAAATTCCCAACGACATCACCCGCGAGACTTTGGCCTGTTTCGAGCCGACCATCGATTACGTCGTCACGAAATTCCCCCGCTGGACCTTCGAGAAGTTCCCCGAGGCAGATCCTGTCCTGACGGTGCAGATGAAGTCCGTCGGCGAGACCATGGCGATCGGCAGGACCTTCAAGGAATCGTTGCAGAAGGCGATTCGCGGCCTGGAAATTGGCCATTTTGGCCTGGGCGGAGGCAAGAAGGATCTCTGGGACACCGATGAACAACCTGATCTGGCCGAGATCGAGAACAAGCTGGCCACTCCCAACGCCGAACGGGTGTTTTACATCCGATATGCGTTCAAGGCCGGGATGACAGTCGACCAGATCTACGAATTCACCAACATCGACCGCTGGTTTCTGCAGCACATTGAAGAATTGGTGCAGTTCGAAGGGCGGCTGGAAAAGATCGATCGCCTCACCGCCGTCCCCGACGAACTGCTGCAGCAGGCCAAGCGGATGGGGTATTCTGACCGCCAACTGGCCTGGTGGTGGGACTCGAGTGAGATGGAGGTCCGCCGATACCGCAAATCGCGTGGCATCGAGGCGGTCTTCAAGCAGGTCGATACCTGCGCAGCCGAATTCGAAGCGTACACCCCCTACTACTACTCCACGTACGAGACCGAGGATGAATCTCCTCCGCCGGCCCCTCCGGGCAAGCGACGGATCATGATTCTGGGTGGGGGGCCCAATCGCATCGGACAGGGGATCGAATTCGATTATTGCTGCTGTCAGGCCTCGTTCGCCCTGCGAGAACTGGGGATCGAGAGCGTGATGGTCAACAGCAATCCGGAGACGGTCTCAACCGACTACGACACATCCGACCTGCTGTTTTTTGAGCCCCTGACGACCGAGGATGTGCTCAATATCTGTGACCGGCTGAATCCGGATGGCGTGATCGTCCAGTTTGGCGGCCAGACACCTTTGAACCTCGCGAGGGGACTGGAAGCGGCCGGGGTCCGGATCGTGGGGACCAGTCCCGACATGATCGACGCCGCGGAAGACCGCAAGCGGTTCCAGGAGATCATCGAACGACTGCATCTGCGACAGCCACCCAATGGAATCGCAACCGATATCGAAGGGGCCCGCCTCGCCGCACAGCGGATTGGATATCCGATTCTGGTCCGTCCCAGCTATGTGCTGGGTGGCCGGGCGATGGAGATCTGTTACGACGAGCAGCAACTGATGAGCTACATGACGAAGGCCGTCGATGCCTCGCCCGATCACCCTGTGCTGATCGACAAATTCCTCGAGGATGCCAGCGAGGTGGATGTCGACGCAATGGCGGACGGTGAGATGACGGTCATCGGGGGGATCATGCAGCACGTCGAGCAGGCGGGGGTCCACTCAGGCGACTCAGCGTGTGCCCTGCCCCCCTACTCTCTTCCTGAGAGTACGATCCAGGAAATCCGCAACGCGACTTACGCCCTGTCGAAGGCCCTGAATGTCCGCGGGCTGATGAACATCCAGTTCGCAGTGAAGGACCTGGGCGGACAGCAACTGGTCTATGTGCTGGAAGTGAATCCCCGAGCCAGCCGTACCAGTCCCTTCGTCGCCAAGGCCACTGGGGTTCCACTCCCCAAGGTCGCCGCCAAAATCATGGCCGGAGTGAGCCTGAAGGAACAGGGAGTGACCCGGGAACCATGGCCCGCCTACACCTCGGTCAAGGAAAGCGTGTTCCCGTTTGTCCGGTTCCCCGGAGTCGACATCATCCTGGGACCGGAAATGCGGTCGACCGGCGAGGTGATGGGGATCGATCAGCGATTTGAGATTGCATTCGCCAAGAGCCAGGTGGCGGCTGGCAATACACTTCCCACCTCGGGGACTGTCTTTGTCAGTCTTGCGCGCGACGACAAGCAGGCCTTCATCGAGGCGGCTCGCACCCTCCAACGGCTGGGGTTCCGCCTGCGGGCAACCAGTGGAACAGCCAAGGTGTTGCGCGAAGCGGGAATCGAGATTGAAACGATCCGCAAGCTGCAGGAAGGCCGTCCCAACCTCCTGGATCACCTCGCGAATGGGGAGATCCAGGTGATTTTCAATACCCCCAGCGGCAAGGGAGCCCGCACGGACGAAGGGAAGATCCGCTCGGCAGCCGTCGCCCACGGTGTTCCCTGCGTCACCACGCTCGCAGGGTGCTTGGCGGCCGTTCAGGCGATGGAAGCTCTCGTGGCCAATCCCGTGCCCGATGTACGATCGATTCAGGAGTGGCTGGGTCTCGCCGACTGAGCCCTTCACCACTTTGGACCAGACACTGGTCACTGCGGGGTACGGCGGCGACTTGCGGCTGTTTCTCGGCCTGATTCATACCCTTTGGGATGATCAAGGAAGTTGGCGGAGTTCCAGGGGAGAACGGGCTGTCCCAAATGAAACAAGGCGTGGTGTCGATCGACACCACGCCTTGGATTGTTGACCCTTCATCTCAAGCGATTTGCATCCGTGGGCCCCACGTCATTCTCCTTTGGGCTTCACTGTTAACGTCAGCAGGTAACTGACCAGATCGTGGAACTCGGCATCAGGAAGCTGCTCGGCGATGTTGGCTGGCATGGGAGAAATCCGCTGGGTCTTCCGATCAGAAACTTCCTCTTCCAACACCGAGAATTCCTTCCCCTGCTCGTTGACGAGAATGAGTGACTTGCCGTCTTTCCTGGCGAACAAGCCGCTGGCGGTCTTGCCATTGGCCAATTCCAGCACTGTCACATGGAAGGCCTGATCGACATTCCGGCTGGGAACCAGAATGTCCTCCAGAAGCCGCTCGGCACCCCGGTTTCCAATACCGTCGAGGTCGGGACCGATCTTGGCCCCCTCACCCCCAACCCGATGGCAATTCGCGCAGATTTTCTGGAAGACCGCGCGTCCTCGCTCGGCCGAGACCTGGGCCTTGCCGAAGCTGTCGCGACGGCCCGCCACCAACTGCTTGACCCGGTCATCCTCACTCGGAAGATCGGCCAGCAGTCCCGCAAAACTCTCAGTCAGAGCGGGGTCGTTGTGTCCCTTGATTCGCTCCCCCACGATGATGTCCTGGATCAGACGGGAAGAGCCCTTGCCAGCGGCCACGGTCTCCAACAATAGACGGGCCCCCTCTTTGCCAGTCGTCAAAGCCCGCGCAATTGCGACTCCGACCGGATCCGGAACCTCGGGCAACAGCCGTACGAGGGCCGCACGCGTCTGCGGTGTTGCTTGTCCGCCCAACAGCTCCGCAGCCCTTTGTCGCAGCGGGAGAGGCTCGCTTCCCCGAGCGATCACGGTCTCCAACACGGTGCCAGCCTGAGGGCTGTCGAGAGAATTGAGGGCATCCAGTGCCTGTTGGCGAACGGGAATGGACCTTCTGGAATCCTCAACCAGTTCGGCCAAACGAGGTGTCAGGCTGGTCACCCGAAAGTCGCGAGCAAGATCGGCAGCCACACGCAGGCGATCGTCATTGGTTTCGGTCAACAGGCGTTCTGCAAGATCGGTACTCCATTGGGTCAGTGACTCTGGCAGGGGGATCTGACGCGATTGCAGCCCCTGCTGGACCCCCCGCAGCGCCGCAACCTGCTGCCCATCGTCGAGGCGATCCTTCCATGCCAGTGCTGTCTGATAGAGGTTCGGCAAACGATCGGCGGGAAGGTTCCGCGCCACGTGCGTCAAGAACTCAGGCGCCCGTCCCGGCTGGGCCGCTGACCCCGCGAGGAACTGCGCCAGGAACTCTCCGCCCGCCGCGGTGGGAACGCCCACCGCCACATCGGCCAGCTTCCGCCAGGTCGCCTCGTCGCGAGACACCCGCTCTGTCAGTGTCTCGAGGGAGGCTTGCGGCTGGAGGCTGTCACGCAGAGCGATGCGCACCGTGTGCACCAGGTGGGCATCAGCGGGATCACTGCTCTCCCACAAACTCAACAGCGGGGCGATGTTGCCTTCATCGGGATGCTGTCCCAGACCATCGACAGCCGCACGCCGGACGAACGGGTCCTTGTCCTCCAGAAACCGGACCAGGGTCTCACGAAGCTTGACTGCGTTCTGATCCCATGCCAGAGAGGCGATCGCCTTCGCGAGGTGCACCCGCACCATCCGATCCGGATCATGCGACAGACGGTCGATGAGTGGCAACTTCAGTTCGCTCCTCCGCGCCAGTACCCAGATCAGGTGTGCACGGGCATTCGGATTGGCAGTCGGCAGAGCCAATCGCAGTTGATCGATCGCTGCGGCATCCAGCCTGTCGACAGCCTGATGGGTCGCCAGCGTGCGGATCACGATGTTGTCGCTTCCCAGAGCCGACAAGAGTCCATTCGCATCCGCCTGCGACAGATCGGCCTGGGGCTTCGGAGCACGTGACTTCTCACCGGTGTACACAATCCGCCAGATTCTCCCCTTCGAGCGATCGCGACGCGGGTGGTACAAATCGACTTCGTAGTGGCCGATAATGCAATTGTAAAAGTCGGCAACATAGATCGAACCGTCCGGAGCCAGCTTGATGTCGACCGGGCGGAACCACTGATCGTCGCACGACAGAAAATCGGGCTGCTCGACCGCTTCGTACGAAGAGCCAGTTGCCTTGAGCTGGTCGTGATTGATCCGTCCAGTGACCGGATTACCGATGAAAACCGTGTTCCGATAAGCTTCGGGAAACTGTGTGGCGTCGTAATAGACAAGTCCGCAGATCCCTGTCGAGCCGTGGCTATGCTTGATCATTTCGGGACCATACCCCAGGCCATCATGAGGCTTGCCGAAACTGGGGTAGTAGGCACCGCGGAGCAGCATGTAAATCGGTCGGGAATGACAATCGGCGGTGTACACATTCCCCAACGGATCGAACGCCATGCCGAACGGATTGACTTGCCCGTGGGTGTAGTATTCGATGCGGGATCCATCCGGACGAAACCGGTAGGTGTTTCCCGAATTCATGGTGATCTGCTCGGAATCACTTCCCGAAACATTCGAGTTGTTGCGAAATCCGTGGCAGGCGTAGACCCAGCCATCCAGCCACCAGTTGAATGAACTGGCCATGCCGTGCGTGTCGTCAAACCCAAACGTTCCGAAGAACGGCCGCCGCTCGTCGGCCTTCCCGTCTCGGTTGGTGTCATCGAACAACTCGATGCGCGGGATGCTGTAGGCCAGCACGCGAGAACCGGTCAGGGGCAGCACGCCAATCGGAATATTCAGCCCCTCGGCGAATCGGGAGACGCTATCGGGCACACCGTCGCTGTTCGTGTCAATCAATACCCGGATCGTGTCGCGGGGGGTGCCTTCCTGGGCCGGAAAGGGATACTCGATCGACTGGGTCACATACAGCCGCCCCGCTGCGTCGAACGCCATGTTCATCGGCTTTTGAATCTCGGGCTCACTGGCGATGAGCTGGATTTCGAAGCCCGGAGGAAGGCGAAAGAGTTTCTGCTGTTCCTGGGGGGACAGCGCCTCCCCGGGAGCCACGAGCGGCACTTCCTGGGCCACCAATCCAGAATTCCATCCGCAACTCAGGAGCACGGCCAGCATCGACCAGTGAACCGAAGCAAAACAGCGACGTCTCATGGAGAAACCCGTCACAGGAGAGAGGGGAGAGCGCAACCTTCAGGTGCCGACCGAAAACCCACCGCCAAATCCAACAGCCACTCAGGAGATCCCACTGCTCCCGTGGTAGCTGAAACCGACTGGAATAGGACGACAAAGGTGCGGACGAACCGACTGTGTCGCGACGACTGAAAGCGCGGGGCCTCGATCAAAGTGGCTTCAGTCTGTCTGACATGGCCGGGGAGTGACCCTGGCAGACCGCGATGGGAGCCGACCGTCACCTGCATTCAGCCAGTGCGAGAGGAGGGACTTGAACCCTCAACCCTTGCGGGACCAGATCCTAAGTCTGGCGCGTATGCCAATTCCGCCACTCTCGCAGGAAGGACCAGAGTATACCACGGCAACGTGCGCCGAGGTACCCGCTGAGGCGTCAGACCCGAAATGGCGGGCGAGAGACGACTCCTGCTTGTTTTTCCCGGGGGCATCGACTGTACTACGCTTCCAACCTCGCCCCGATTCTCCCGTCGTCAGGTCCAGTCGCATGCACGGATTTGAGGAACTCGCCCCTACCGACTCCCAACCCCAACCCGGCCGGTCGGGCCCCTGGCATCGCGAGTTGAATCGCTACCACTGGTTCGTACTGATCGTGGCCGCCCTGGGTTGGCTGTTCGACACCATGGACCAGCAACTCTTCAATCTGGCGCGAGTGCCCGCCATGAAGGCTCTGGTGACCAATGCCGACGGGTCCCCGGCCGACGACAAAACCATCGCGTTGTATGGAGGTTATGCCACGTCGATCTTCCTGATCGGCTGGGCGACGGGCGGACTCGCGTTTGGGGTCCTCGGTGACCGGATCGGTCGGGCAAAAACCATGCTGCTGACCATCCTGATCTATTCCCTGTGCACCGGCCTCAGCGCCCTGTCGAAGGGGTTCTGGGATTTCGCCTTCTATCGATTCATCACCGGCCTCGGAGTGGGGGGCGAATTCGCCGTCGGGGTGAGCCTTGTGGCGGAAGTCATGCCCGATCGGGCTCGCCCTTTCGCGTTGGGCCTGCTGCAGGCCCTGTCGGCGGTGGGCAACATCACTGCCGCTCTGATCAGCATCGTGTTGGGGCACCTGGAGGAGTCCGGTGCGGTTGGAAGTGCGTGGCGATGGATGTTTGTGATCGGCACACTTCCCGCCCTGCTGGCGATCCTGATCCGTCGCCGCCTCAAGGAACCCGAGCGCTGGCAGCAGACGGCCGCAGATCGCTCGCAGGGAAAGAAAACCGGCTCTTATGGCGAGTTGTTTGGAGACCCGCGTTGGCGCCGCCGGGCGATCGTCGGGCTGCTCATGGCGTTTGCCGGTGTGGTGGGCCTCTGGGGAATTGGTTTCTTCAGTGTCGATCTGATCCGACTGGTGCTCAACAAGCGCCTGGCCGCGGCTGATGTGGCCCTGCTCGACAGCAATCGCGATGAGCGGATTTCAATCAGCGATGTCCCCGCAGCCTGGCAAGCCAACGTCAAACGGGTCCTCGACTCGATCAATCAGCCAGAGGCACCCATTCAGGATTTCGCGAATGGGCTGGTGCGGCTCAATGCGCCCAACGGGGGTGGCTATGCGGGTGAATTCATCCGATTGCTGGGGGATGAGAGCAGCCCCGAGATGATCACCCTGGAAGCGCTTCCTGCGCCACTGCAGGAGCGACTGCGGCCCTTTTACGATCGCGAACAGGCCTCGAGCCTGACGAGCAAAGCCCTGCAGGGAGCCGTCGGCAAGTCGAATGCCGGCAGCCTCACCCGCTGGGCGGGAATCACCTCGATGTTCCTCAACCTGGGGGCGTTTTTCGGAATCTACGGTTTCAGTTACCTGACCCAATGGCTGGGGCGCAAGCCAGCCTTTGCAATCGCCTTTCTGGCAGCCATGTTCTCAACGGCGTCCGTATTCGCGTTTCTCGACAGTTTCACGCAGATTTTCTGGATGATTCCCCTGATGGGATTCTGCCAACTGGCCTTGTTCGGCGGTTATGCGATTTACTTCCCGGAATTGTTCCCCACCCGGCTGCGAAGCACCGGAACGTCGTTCTGCTACAACGTGGGACGGTTTGTCGCAGCGATTGGCCCTTCGCTGTTGGGCTATTTGACTGTCGCGTTTGGCGACAAGCCCGAACCGATGCGATGGGCTGGAGTCACAATGTGCTCCGTCTTCCTGCTCGGCCTGGCGGTGCTTCCTTTCGCCCCGGAGACCAAGGGACAACCGCTGCCAGACTGACCTCTCGCCGGCAGAGATCGTGCCGACGCGCTGATTTTCATTCCTCCCGGCAATCCCGCACTCGTCAGGATCTCGATGATGAATCCTCCCCCGGACATCGATCGGATTTCCCCAACGAGGCGGCCTGCCGGACCGGCCGTCGGTTATCACACCTGGCGGGATTTGACCTTCCTCCACTGGCGGTTTCCCCCCGAACTTATCACCCCCCTGTTACCCCCGGGGCTGTCTCTCGACACCTTTGACGGAGATGCCTGGGTGGGACTCGTACCGTTTTACATGGCGAATGTCCGGCCGAGGTGGTTTTGTGCCGTGCCGGGCCTCAGTCATTTCTGCGAAACCAATGTCCGGACCTATGTTCATTACCGGGGAAGGGATCCCGGTGTCTGGTTTCTCTCCCTGGAGGCGTCGAATACCATCGCGGTGTTGGCTGCCCGAGTCGGCTGGCACCTGCCCTACTTTCGCTCGACGATGAAGCTGTCGATTGAAGGTTCCGTCCACCGATATCAGTGTCGCAGGCTGTGGCCGGGGCCTACCAATGTCGGCTGCGAGATCACCGCCCGGTTTGGCCCCTCCCTCGGAGCCGACGATCCGAATCGGCCGCAGCCGGCTGGTCAGTCACTCCCTGGCACCCTCGATCATTTCCTGGTGGAGCGGTACTTGCTGTACGCGCAGGGACGACGCGGCAACCTGTTCTGTGGCCAGGTCCATCACCCTCCCTACCCGGTCCAGAAGATCGACCTGCTGGAGTGGGAAGACTCACTCCTGGGTTCTCATGGCCTGCCAGTCTCCCGTCCTCCCGACCACCTCGCTGGCAGTCCGGGAGTCGATGTGGAGATCTTTCCCCTGAGACCAGTGCCAAATGCTTGACGGGCGGGTTCAACTTTGGTGGGTTGCTGCCGCTGTCAGTCCGTACAAACGTCACTCTGGTCCGGACGAGTTGCCCAGATCCCTATAATTGGGGTGATTGGAATGTTGAAGGCTTCTGGCACTGGCTGAAGTACGTCCGGGCTTCTTGCGGGAGATGAACATGCGGATTCTGGTGAGCGGTTCCTCAGGATTGGTTGGATCGGCACTGATTCCCTCTCTGGCGGCCGCAGGTCATGATGTAGTTCGACTCGTTCGTTCCCGTTCCACGAACCCCTCGAAGGAATTGGTCTCTTGGGATCCTGCCCGAGGGCAGATCGATGCGGCCGGTCTTCAAGGAATTGATGCAGTCGTTCACCTCGCCGGAGAGAGCATCGCTTCCGGGAGATGGAATGCGGAACGCAAATCGAGAATCCGCGACAGTCGGACCATTGGCACCCGACTGCTGGCTGAAACACTGGCGAAGCTTTCCTCACCACCGAAGGTCTTTGCTTGTGCCTCGGCCATCGGTTTCTATGGTGATCGGGGTGACGAACTGTTGTCCGAGAAGAGCACCCCGGGATCAGGATTTCTTCCGGATGTCTGCCGCGAGTGGGAGGCATCCTGTGATCCTCTCAAGCAGGCTGGCACGCGTGTCGTCAATCTGCGATTTGGCGTGGTTCTCAGCCGTCAGGGGGGGGCCCTGAAGCAAATGCTGCTGCCGTTCCAGATGGGAGCGGGGGGAATCTTGGGGAATGGCAAGCAATATATGAGTTGCGTCTCTTTGAATGACGCGGTCGGGGTCATTGAATTTGTGTTGGGGAACTCCGGGGTGGAAGGTCCGATCAATGTGGTTTGCCCTCAACCAGTGACCAATTATGAATACACTAAGGCGTTGGGAAGCGTCTTGCATCGTCCCACGATCTTTCCGGTGCCAGGATTCGCCGCCCGATTGGCGTTTGGCGAAATGGCTGACGCACTGCTCTTAAGCAGTGCTCGTGTCGTGCCCGAGCGTCTTCTGGCTGCCGGCTATCAGTTCCGGGACCCGACGATCGAAGCGTCCCTCCGCTCTGCCCTCAAGTCCTAGGGATCTTGTCCCATAACTGGCTGAGGGAGACACTGCGGGGAATGCTTGCGGGCTGTCGATTTCTAGGCAATCATCTTCGATTGCAATAAATGATGATTTGAACCTGCTGCGGTGGAACCGTTTTTTTGATATCGCCAGATTCGGGTCGATTCCACGAAGGTGAACGACGCTCCAGAGTGAAGCCTCTTGATCCTCGAAAGGCATCTGATATAAGCATTGGTTGATCTGGCATTGCCGATCAGGTCATCGTGCCTTGATTCGCACTGTTGCAGGCGATTCGGAGGAAGAGTGATGCGTTCAACACGTCCCGTTTGGGCAGCCAACAGGACATTTGCGAGCCTGCTGGCTCTTCTGGTTTTTTGCTGGGGGGGCTCGACATCACGGGGAGAAGACTCCCGGCGGAGCGTGGATTTCGCCTCGCAGATCCGTCCTGTTCTCAAAGCGCGTTGCTTCGCCTGTCACGGTCCTCTGAAGGAATCGGGAGGCCTCAGGCTCGATACGGCCCAGAGCCTGATCCGTGGTGGCGACTCCGGAGCAGGGATCACTCCAGGCAACCCCACCGAGAGTGAACTTCTGCACCGCATCACGTCAGAGGACAGTTCGGTTCGCATGCCTCCGGAAGGAGAGCCATTGACGGGCGATCAAATCGAACTGATCCGCCGCTGGATCGATACCGGCGCCCCCCTTCCCAATCAGGATTCTCCCGAACTCGATCCTCGTGACCATTGGGCGTTCCGCCGGGTCATGGCCCCCCACATCCCGGAACAGGTCTCACAGTCCTGGATTCGGAACCCGGTGGACTCCTTTGTTTCCGCAGGACATCTCAGCAATGGTCTGGTCCCACGGGCCCCCGCAGACCGACTGCTGCTGATGCGTCGTCTCTCTCTCGACCTGATTGGCCTCCCCCCTTCACCCGAGGAGATTGACGAAGCACTCAAAGCCGACGATGACTCGTGGTATGAACGGACGGTTGAGCGGTTGCTGTCTGACCCCCGCCACGGCGAGCGCTGGGGACGACACTTTCTGGATGTCTGGCGGTACAGTGACTGGTGGGGGCTGGGAGACCAGTTGCGCAACAGCCAGAAACACATCTGGCATTGGCGGGATTGGGTCATCGAGTCACTGAATGCCGATCTGCCGTATGATGAAATGATCCGGCTGATGCTGGCGGCGGACGAACAGCATCCGACCGACCTGGGTCGACTGCGGGCGACCGGTTTCCTGGCTCGCAACTACTTTCTCTTCAATCGCAATCAGTGGATGGACGAAGTCGTCGAGCATGTTGGCAAGGGCTTTCTGGGGCTCACCATGAATTGCTCGAAATGCCACGACCACAAGTACGATCCGATTTCCCAGGCGGACTACTACCGCATGCGGGCGTTTTTTGAACCCTATCATGTCCGGCTCGATATGCTGCCCGGGGAACCGGACTTGAGCCGGAATGGACTCCCCCGGGTGTTTGATGGTCTGCCCGATCTGCCCACCTATCTGTTTGTCCGCGGAAATGAAAACGCTCCTGACAAAAATCAGTCATTGACTCCGGGAGTGCCTGGGTTTCTGCAGTTCCGTGAACTTCAGATTCACCCGGTGGAACTGCCACGGGAGGCTTATGATCCCGGCACTCGTCCCTGGGTCTACGAAGGACTGCTGCAGACTGCCCGCAACCAGATTGCCAAGTCCAAAAACCGGCTCGAATCATCACGTCAAGCACGGGCCATGGCCGAGGAACGACTCGCAGCCAGCCTGAAATCTCCCCTTCCCGGCAAGGGGGACAACGAGCCAGCGGTGAGTGTTCCAATCATCCGTGAAACATTCGATGCTCCGCCTGGAGAGAACTGGAAACTGTTCGGTGGGGATTGGAATTCGGCTGAACAGGGACTGCGGCAGAACAAGGATGGTCCCCAGCGGGCGGCACTGCGACTGTCGAGGAAGGCTCCCCGGGATTTCGAAGCCACGCTGAAATTCTCGATTCATGGCGGCAGCCAGTGGCGGAGTATTGGATTCTCGTTTGATGTCTCGAATCCCGATCCGACCCAACCGGAGAGAGCCGAAGACAGTGAATACAACGTCTATGCGAGTGCCTATGCCCAGGGCCCGAAAGTGCAGGCCGCCTGGCACCGGGGGGGAGCCTGGCAGTTCCCCACGGAAGGAGCCTCGCAACGGCCAGTCGAGCTCGATAAGCCGCATGTCCTCAAGGTGGTGGTCCGGGACCGCTTGATCAACGCCTCTCTGGACGGCGAGCTCGCGGTCGCCTATCGGGCGCCGCTGGAACGACGTGACGGTGCCTTCCAGATCATCACCTTCGACTGCCTCGCGACACTGCACGAAGTCACCCTCGCTCCCTTGTCCCAGCAGCACCCTTTGGCGGAACCGGGGACGCCCCAGGAGAGCCCGGCAGAGGCGCTGACGTCTGCCCAAAGTGAAGAGAAGATTGCCGAGCTGGCAGTGGCACTTGCCGAAGCCGAAGTCTTGAGTCTCGAGCGGCGGGCGGCCGCCCAACGGGCGTCCTCGGACTCCGGACAGGTTTCCGAACTCGCGCAGTTGGCCTCCCTCGCGGAACGCCAGGCCCGTGTTTGTCAGGCGGAGCTGGCCGTTGCTGAACGAGAACTCCAGCTCCACCGTTCTCCCAAAGTTAAACGCGAGGGGGCCGCGAAGAACCTGAGTGAAGCGCGCGTCGCGCTGGAAAAGTCCCGCGAGCAATTGTCGGTTCCCAGCACGCAGTTCACACCCCTCGCGGGAGCGGCCTGGACGCCTACCCGATTTTTCAGTTCCACCCAGGATGATCCAACCGTCACCTTCCCCCCCCAGAGCACCGGGCGGCGCACGGCGCTGGCCGAATGGGTGACCGATCCAGAAAATCCCCTGACGGCACGAGTTCTGGTGAATCAAGTTTGGTCGAGACACACCGGAGCACCTTTGGTCACAAATGTTTTTGACCTGGGTCTCAAAAACGCTCCACCGGTCCAGCGGGATCTGCTCGACTGGCTGGCTGCCGACTTCATGTCCCACGGATGGAGCCTCAAGCACCTGCACCGGCGGATCGTGTTGTCACAGACCTATCGCCTGCAGTCGTCGATGGATGACAGTGAACACACTCTGGCCCGCGATCCCGACAATCAGTGGCTGTGGCGACGGCCCAGCGTCCGTCTTGAATCACAGGTGGTTCGAGATGCCATTCTCTCGCTGGCGGGCAACCTCGAGTTCCGTTCTGGCGGCCCCCCCGTGCCATCTGCCGAACAGGAAGCGTCGCGTCGGCGCAGTCTGTATTTCTTCCACTCGAACAATGAGCGGAACCTGTTTCTGACCACGTTTGACGAGGCTCTGGTCAAGGAGTGCTACCGACGAGAGCAAAGTGTCGTCCCACAGCAGGCCCTCGCCCTTTCGAACAGCGCCCTGGTTTTGGACGCGACACTTCCCATTGCCAGGCGACTGCTTGACTCCAGCCCGGGAAGCGATCCGGTCTTGGATGACGAGACCTTTGTGATAAGGGCCTTTCGAGTTCTTCTCGGAACGGACCCGCATCCCACAGAGCGCGGCCAGTGCGCACAGGCGTTGCATGATTGGCGCCAGTTACCTGAACTTCAGGGGGCCACCGCAGCCGCGGAAGCGAATCTGATCTGGGTACTGCTGAACCACACCGACTTTGTGACCGTTCAATAGGGATTCGCCCTGAATCCTGAACACGCTCGCTATCCGGAACCTGACGGATCACCAACCCAGGTCCGGGCGGCGAGCCTTCCTTCCAACATGAGTACTGTGAAGATGTCGCTCGGCAACCTTCTTTCGACCCGTCGTGACTGGTGTGGCGGCCTGGCGGGAATCGCCCTCAATGCCCTGCTGGCCCGTGATGGCTGGGGGCGTGACAGCGACTGGTCCCCTCCCACGGGTAAGCCGCATTCCCCGCCGAAAGCCAGGAGCGTGATCTGGCTCTTCATGAATGGCGGAATGAGTCATATGGAGAGTTTTGACCCCAAACCGGCGCTCAATCAGTTCGCCGGCAAGACGATCGCGGAAACCCCCTTCGCCGACGTACAGAATCCGAAACGACTGGCGATTGAACGACTGGTGGTCCCTGACGGAAATGGCAACCAGCGAAACACCCTGTATCCCTTGCAGGTTGGCTTTCAGAAACGGGGTGAAAGCGGCATTGAAGTCAGTGACTGGTTTCCCCACATTGGAGGGCAGATCGACCGGATTGCCGTCGTTCGCTCGATGTGGACCACCGACAGCAATCATGGAGCCCAGACCCAGTTCCATTCGGGACGCCACCAGAATGACGGAGACTTTCCCAATCTCGGTGCGTGGGTCCATTATGGCTTGGGGTCCCTCAACGAGGACCTTCCGCAATACATCTCCCTGGGGGCGCGGGAGTACTGGAACAAAAAGGATGGGCACTACCTCGGCCCGGCACACGATGCGACTCCCCTGCGGGTCGATCCAGCCAATCCGCTCGACTTTTCCCGCCCCGATAGGGAACTGTCGGCCCAATCCCGAAAACTCGCGGTCGATCTCCTGCAGCAACTGAACTCCGGGCGAGCGCAACGCACCCCCGATGACAAGACCATCGCCGCGCGGGTCGCCTCTTACGAATTGGCCTTCCGGATGCAGCGATCAGTACCCGAAGCGGTCGATTTTTCGACCGAAACCGCGGAGACCCAGGCTCTCTACGGGCTCGACAAGCCCCACTCGCGGGATTTCGGGATGCAATTGCTGGCGACCAGGCGACTCGTCGAGCGCGGCGTCCGCTTCGTGCAGGTACAACATGGCGCAGGAGGGGCAGGCAGTTGGGACGCTCATGGAGGACTGAAGGGAAATCACGAGCGGAACGCCCTGGCAATCGATCAACCAGTCGCCGGCCTGTTGGCTGATCTGGACCGCCGGGGGCTGCTCGAAGACACCCTGGTCCTGTTCGCCACCGAATTCGGCCGGACCCCGGGATCACAGGGGAGCGATGGCCGCGACCACCACATCTTCGGATTCAGCGTCTGGATGGCCGGCGCAGGAATCCGGGGGGGAATGGTCCATGGTGCCACCGACGAAATCGGTTTCCACGCCGTCGAAGACCGGCATTATGTGACCGACATCCACTCCACCATCATGAATTTGCTGGGGCTTGATTCCCGCCGAATGGAGATTCCCGGGCGAAAACGCCTTGATCTGGATCATGGCGAGGTGATTCACCAGATCCTGGCCTGAGGCCCATCGGTGCCGAAATGATGTCTTCGATCGACAGGCTTCGGCTTGTTGGTGGTTTTTGCCTTTCCGTATAATCGGGTCTGAGCGTGGCGGAGTCGCTGTTGCCCGGGCCTGGGTGGCCCGGGGCACTTTGCCGAGAAACGCATTCGAGGAGAGCGTGAATCGTGCTGGTGCAGATGGAACTCTCGCGGATCATCATCAGCGAGCTGTTGGATCAGCATATTGTCTGGTTGCGCGAATGCGACGGCCCCCGGGCCTTTCCAATTGTCATTGGAATCTTCGAGGCGACCAGCATCAACCGCCATGTGAAGGGAGAGGAATCGCCCCGTCCCCTGACTCATGACCTGCTGTGCAATGTGATCGATGCCTTGGGCGGAACCTTGGAGGATGTGGTCATCAACAACCTTGAAGACCACACCTACTACGCCTCGCTACGAATTCGCAAAGACGGGGAACTGATCGAGGTGGATGCTCGCCCCAGTGATGCGATTGCCCTGGCGGTCCATGCGAAGCCAGCGCTCCCCATCTTCGTGGACGAGTCGGTACTGGAACAACTGGCCAATGCCTGAAGCGTCTCTCCCCCGGAAGCACGATGAACGAAACCCGGCCCCTGGCCCACATCGATGACTGGGAACAGTCTCTGCACGCCCGCTATCCCGCCGGGCCAGAGACCCCACAGGGGACGGTCAACCTCCCTGCGGCCGTGCCGATCGATGCCTCCACTGTGTTGGAAGCCAGCCGGCGCCCCCGGGAGGAATTCCGGAATTACGCGGCGCCCCCCCGGGAAACTGTACGGGATTTCTATCGACTCAATCATCGCTACCAGACCCTGGAATTCGTGCTGCAGAAGAAGCAGCAATATCTTCCTCCCCGGCGTCGTGAGATGGGGATCTGGGAAGCGATGGAGTTCCTGAACACTCTGGTCGACGACAGTGATCCGGACGCGGATTTCAGTCAGATTGAACACCTGGTCCAGACAGCCGAAGCGATCCGCCGGGATGGTCATCCACGGTGGTTTATCCTGACGGGGCTGATTCATGATCTGGGCAAGATTCTCTGTCTCTTCGGAGAACCACAATGGGCCGTGGTCGGAGATACCTTTCCGGTCGGCTGTCCATTCTCCGATAAAATTGTGTTTCCCGAATTCTTCGCTGACAATCCAGACCTGTTGGATTCGCGATTGCAGACCCCGAGTGGCATCTATTCTCCGGGTTGTGGGCTTGATCGGCTGCATTTGTCCTGGGGGCATGACGAATACCTGTACCAGGTCGTGAAGTCATATCTGCCCGAGCCTGCTCTCTGGATGATCCGCTACCACTCGTTCTATCCCGGTCATCGCGAACAGGCGTACGATCACTTCATGACCTCCCGGGATCGGGAGATGTTCGGCTGGGTCCGCGCCTTCAATCCCTATGACCTGTACAGCAAGGGGGCGGAACGCCCGAATGTCGAGTCGCTCAAGCCGTTTTACCTCGAACTGATCTCGGAGTTTTTCCCCGACAAACTCTGGTGGTGATGTCTTGGGCGAAGGGAGCCTTGGCCCCCCTCCCAATCTGAAGTCACCACGCCACCCTTTCTGCTGCTGGAAGGCCAGGGTTCACGGTCCCTCAGACGTGATCTCCCACGGTGCCCACCGCCCCCCCGGATTCCGAGCAGGACCACGGCGATCCAAAACACAAAAAACCATGCCGATACCCCCGAACTCATTGCACTTGCAGACTCCCCACGATCTGTGCGAGGGAGACTTGATGCCCCTTCATCAGACCTCCCTCCCAAAATCCATCCGTCGGTGCAGCCACTCCTGTGTCTGGGGCGGTTTGATTTTCGCCGCCTGCCTGGTGGCTGTCGGCTCGGGCCGGTTGCTGGCTCAGCAACCCACTCCGGAATTGCCTCCGACGCCCGATTCCAGCCGGACGAAGACGCTACCGTACTCGCGAGACATTCGACCACTGCTCTCCAATGCCTGTTTCGCCTGCCATGGAACCGACGAAGCCAACCGCAAGGGGGGATTGCGTCTCGATCTGCCCGAATCCGCCCTGCGGGGCGGTGAGTCGGGAGAGCCGGCTCTTGCGCCGGGCCTTCCCGAGGACTCGGAAGTCATCCGCCGGATTTTCTCGGACGATCCCGCGGAAGTCATGCCCCCACCGTCATCGCGGAAGATGCTGTCGGCGGAGGAGCGCGAACGACTGAGACTCTGGGTGGCGCAGGGAGCCGTCTACGAAACACACTGGGCGTTCCGGCAGCCGACCTCTCCCCAACTTCCCATCCTGGAAGAGGACCTGACGAAGTGGTGTGCGAATGAGATCGACTTTTTCGTTGCGGATCGGCTGCACAAGGAAGGTCTGGAGCCCTCACCCAGGGCCAACCGCCTGACCCTCGTGCGACGGCTGTCTCTGGATCTGACCGGACTCCCCCCAACCCCCGAGAGAGTCGATGAGTTTCTTCGTGACGACACTCCAAACGCCTACGAGCGATTGGTCGACAGGCTGCTCAATTCGACCGCTTATGGTGAACGACTGGGTCAAGTCTGGCTGGATCTGGCCCGTTACGCAGACACCAATGGGTACAACAACGATGAAGACCGCAGCATGTGGTTGTGGCGGGAATGGGTGATCGATGCCTTCAACGCCAATCAACCGATGGATCAGTTCATCGTTGAGCAGATTGCAGGCGATCTACTGCCGAATGCGACCGATCAGCAACGCCTGGCCACTGGCTTCAACCGCAACCACGTCATCACCACCGAGGGAGGGATTTTCCCAGAGGAGTATCGGGTCGAATATGTCGCGGATCGGGTTCATACCACCGCCACGGTGTTCCTGGGTCTATCTCTGCAATGTGCACGCTGCCATGACCACAAATACGATCCGTTTACCCAGACCGACTATTACCGGATGTTCGCCTTTTTCAACAATGTGCAGGACAAGACTGTCGGGTACAACTCTGGTGCGCCAGCTGAGCCTTACCTGAAAATCTCCCCTCCCCGATGGCATGATGAGCTGTGGCGACTCCGGGCTGATCAGTCGCGGGCCCGATTGGCCGTCGAGAGGCATCTGGAACAAGTATCGTCGAAGCAATTGGCCTGGGAACAATCTCTGAAGGCCGCCGATTGGGAGCAACTCCCGGCTGACACATTGCTCCGGTTTGATTTTGAGGAAAGTGACGGAGAACGGGTGCTGAATACCGTCGTTGGCGCGAGTGGAGGTCAGATCGTTGGTCCCGCCGAGCGCCCCGAGGGGCATGCCGGGAAAGCATTGCAGTTCGCGGGCCAGTCGCATGTTGAGATTCCCGAGTGGAAGGGCTGGGACGATGCCGAGTCCTTCACCATGGCGGCATGGATCAACCCGGCCACCCGCGAGCCCGTGGCGATTCTCTCCAAGATGGACGAGGGGGCCGCTCACCGGGGTTTTGATCTGGTCCTGGAGGGGGGGCGTCTGGGTTTTCACCTCATCCACCAGTGGCCTGAGGATGGCCTGAAGGTTCTGGCCAAAAACCCGCTGTCCCTCAATCAATGGCATCATGTCTGCGTGACCTATGATGGGAAGTTCAAAGCGGCTGGTGTCCGATTGTTTGTCGATGGCCGCCTCCAGGAAGTGGAGGTCACCCAGGATCGCCTGCAAGGCACATTCCAGACCGAACAGCCGCTGCGACTTGGGCGACGCACCACACAACTTGGATTCCAGGGTCGAATGGACGAGGTGGAGTTTTACTCTGCTTCCCTCGCGGATGCCGCGATCTCCGCGCTGTTCGAAGCCCGTCGCCCCAGTGGTGCTTTGCGGGCAGTTTTGGAGCGGCCGGCGGACCAACGTCATCCAGCCCAACAGCAACTCGTACGGAACCACTTTCTGGAACTGATCGATCCAGACTACAAGCCGCTCATTCGGGCACGTCAGCAGGCCGACCTGGCAGTCGCACAAGGCGAGGGGCGGATTCCACTGACGATGGTAATGCAGGAATTGGAGACGCCCCGAGAGTCATTCGTGCTGAAGCGGGGCCAGTACGACCAACCGGGCGACAAAGTTGAAGCGGGTGTCCCCGGGGCCCTTCCCGGACTCGCCGAAGGAAGTCCGCGCAATCGACTGGGCCTGGCCCGCTGGCTGGTTGATCCGCGCAATCCGTTGACGGCCCGGGTCATGGTGAATCGCTGGTGGCAACAGCTGTTTGGATTCGGCCTGGTGGAAACCGTCGAGGATTTCGGACTGCAGGGATCGTATCCCTCACATCCGGAATTGCTGGACTGGCTCGCGGTGGAGTTTCAGCGCTCTGAATGGGATCTGAAACGGTTGCTCAAGACCATCGTGTTGTCGGAGACCTATCAGCAGCAGAGTGCGGCGACCGGACTGCAGCTTGAACGGGATCCGCGCAATCAATGGCTGGGGCGCGGCGCGCGCCATCGGCTGTCGGCGGAAATGATTCGCGACAGCGCTCTGGAGGTGGCTGGCCTCCTGACACGTCATCTGGGTGGATCCAGTGTGAAGCCGTATCAGCCAGCCGGTCTATGGCAAGACGTCTCTGTGGAGCGGCGGGCCGTTTACGAACAGGCAAAGGGGGCCGATCTCTACCGCCGCAGCCTGTATACCTTCTGGAAACGGACCTGTCCCCCGCCGGGAATGGTGTCGTTCGACGCTCCTGACCGGGAAACCTGTACGATTCGCCGGGGACGCACCAACACCCCGCTCCAGGCCCTCGGTCTTCTGAATGATCCAACCTACGTCGAGGCAGCCAGACGACTCGCCAACGAGGCACTCAGAGTTCCACTGGCATCGGATGAAGATCGCCTGAGATGGATCTGGAACCGGGTCCTGCAGAGGGCACCGGAAACTCAGGAACTCGCCTGGCTGGCTCCCTTTGTGGCGGATGCCCGCGAATCGTTCCAGCAGGACCCAACTCGTGCCACCGCGCTTCTGAAAGTGGGGGAATCCGGGAATGTGACGGGAGTCGCGGAAAACGAGCTCGCCACGTGGACGAGCCTCGCGTCCATCCTCATCAATCTTGATGAATTCATCACTCGGGAGTGATGACCCGGCGTGAATCCCCCTGAGGGCCCATCGTCGACGCAAAGTCTCGGAGACGCGCTGCGTGATGAATCTCAGGCCGCACGCGAGTGCACAGGAGCGGAAACTGCGGAGAATTCGATTTCCACAGACAGGGCTCCCTGAGTGGCCCCCTGCCGCTTGAGTTCGATCCGGGCGCCGTAGGGATACGCCACACTCGCCCGCACGCGGATCTCCTCCCGCGTCACTGGATGACAATTAAAAATCGGGGTTTGGGCGAATGGAGGGCAGAACGGAATGTGGGCTGTCAGGAATGACTGCCCCGACTGGAATTCCACCAGGGTCACCCCCTTCAGGTGTTCGGTTCCCTGCGAATCAATCATGCGTTGCATCCAGTGGATCGGATGCAGTCCGTGGGCCGATTCCACCGCGATCCGGGGGTGCCCACTGGGACGAGCGTCGAGAACAGTGGTCATGAGGGAGTGTTCCTTGTCTTCGAAGAGGGTGTGGGAAATAAAGCGAATCCCCCGGCGGAAGACCGAGGTCCACTGCCGCCACTCGATGTGGTTCCAGGTGATCGCGATCACCAACGCGAGCAGGGCAGCCGAGAGGGGCCAGTAGACTTGAACATCACGGGATAACACGAGCCCCCCGACGAGAATCCAGAGAGGCAACGCCAGGCAGCCAGTGAGCCAAAAGGACGAGGAGTCGTCCCGGGAAGTTGGCCACGGGGAACCCAACAGTCTCCGGGCGATGAGGACCAGGCCGAAAAGCCCGGCGGTGAGGAGGGGAATCAAATACCAAGGGTGTCGATGAGGATCGGCAACGAGATAACAGGTCAAAACGATCGAGGTCAGCAGAGTAGCCACTGCCACGGAGACCGCCGGCAGAAAAACATCGCCCGACGATTGGGTCCAGTCGACCCAACAGGTGGCCGCCGTATTTTTGAGTTCGTCGCGGCAGCTGCGAACTTGTGCCAGCCACCGATCCCGCAATCGAACGTGACCATCCATGGTCCGACCTCATCAGGAATCACAGCCCCCTCTCGTCCTTGAGAGGGGGCAATCAACAACACGTTACAGTCCCGCCGCCTTGCGCAGTTGCGGTGCCTTCACCGAGGTGTCTTCCCAGGTGAAATCGGCATCATTCCGGCCGAAATGGCCTCCAGCCGCAGTCTTGCGGTAAATCGGGCGACGCAGTTTCAATTCCTGGATGATCCCACGGGGAGTCATTGGGAAGAGCTGCCGTACGAGTTCCGAAATCTTCTGCTCCGGAATCTTGGCGGTTCCGTTCGTATCGACCAGCACGCCGACGGGATCGGCGACACCAATCGCATACGCCAACTGGACTTCGCATTCGTCGGCCAGTCCCGCTGCAACGACGTTTTTCGCGACGAACCGGGCCATGTAAGCCGCCGAACGGTCCACCTTCGTGGGATCCTTGCCGCTGAAGGCACCGCCGCCATGCCGTCCCCAACCGCCGTAGGTATCGACAATGATCTTGCGCCCTGTCAGGCCGGTATCACCGTGAGGCCCGCCGATCACAAAACGACCGGTGGGATTGATGTGATACTTCGTCTGCGAGTTCAACAGGTGGGCAGGCACTGTCTTCTGGATGACTTCGGAGATCACGAAGTCGGAAATATCCTTGTGGCTCACCTTCTCGGAATGCTGCGTGGAGACGACGATGGCGGAGATTCCCACGGCCTTGCCGTCCCGGTACTCCACCGTCACCTGGCTCTTGGAATCGGGGCGCAGCCAATCGACCACCCCCTTTTGCCGGACTTCGGTCAGGCGATTGATGATGCGGTGCGCGTAGGCGATGGGGACAGGCATCAACTCTTCGGTCTGATTGCAGGCGTAACCGAACATCAGCCCCTGGTCACCCGCACCATCCCGATCGACACCCATGGCGATATCACCGCTTTGCGAGTGGAGCGCCACGAAGACCCGTACGGATTCGGCGCTAAAGCCCATGTCCGAGCCGACATATCCGATGTCATGCACCACATCCCGCACCAGCTTGACGTAGTCCAGCTTGCCTGAAGTGGTGATTTCCCCCGCCAGCACAACGAGGTCGGTGGTGCACAAGGTCTCACAGGCCACGCGGGACAGCGGATCCTGAGCCAGCAAAGCGTCCAGCACACCGTCCGAAATCTGGTCTGAGACCTTGTCGGGGTGTCCCATACTGACCGATTCGCTGGTGAAGAAACTCGACATCAAACAACTCCTGTCTTCTGAATTCCGACGGGGCCACCCAGCCAAACTCCGGTGATCCCTGGTGACATCTGGGCCTCTGGGCCGAATCCGGCCTCGTGCCCGCAGTGTACTCGAAACATGCCCCCTGATGTACCAATCCCCAGCCGCTTTGCCAGTTCACGCCGCCCGGGATTCCCGCGTCTTCCCAGGCAAAACCTCTCTGGTGGACGTCCGACAACACATGGTCATCAACCCGGCAGCGATCGCTTGGGTTGCCCCCTGGCTGGCCACAATCAGAGCCTGAGCCCGCTCGCCCTGTGCCCGGGCCTCTTCCGGATGCTGCAGCAAAAATCGCAAGACCCCGGCCAATTCCCCCCCATTTGCCACTGTCTGGACTCCCTCGATGGACTGCAACTGCGCCACAACATCCGCAAAATTCCAGGTCTGTGGACCAATGATCACCGGAACACCAAATCCGGCCGGTTCAATCATGCTTTGTCCACCCCGCGGGACAAGACTCCCTCCCACAAAGGCAACCGAAGCCAGTCCCCACAATCGTGACAGTTCCCCCAGGGTATCCAGCAGCACCACCGATTGCTCTGGAGCCGATGTCCGCGGACTGGCGATCTGGCTTCTTCTGAGGAGTGGCAGTCGAAATTGCTGTTCAACCAACGTCGCCACTTCTGCGAACCGCTCCGCGTGCCGGGGAGCCAGCAGCAAATACAGCTCGGGAAACTCCGCTCGCACTTCCAGCCAGGCCTCCAGTGCCAGCTTCTCTTCCGAGGGATGGGTGCTGCCAGCAAGAAAGACCTGCGCATCACGGGGCAATCCCAGGAGACGACGGAACGCATCGACCTCCGGGGCAAGACGATCTGTCTTGACGCCGTCGAACTTGATCGAGCCAGTGATCCGGATTCGATCTTCGGGCGCTCCGAGCTGGCGAAAACGATCGGCATACACCTGGTTCTGAACGGCCAGCCAGCCAACCCGCGAGAGCATGCCGGCCGCCACAGCACCGAGCCGCCGATATCCCCGAAAACTCCGCTCCGTGATCCGGCCGTTAATCAGGGCGACCGGAATCCCTCGCCGCTCGGCGATGCGCAGGAAATTCGGCCACAATTCCAACTCAACCAGAATGACCAGATCCGGACGGATGCGATTCAATGCCTCCGAAACCGCCCAACTGAAATCCAGAGGCCAGAAGAGAATCAGATCCCCGGGGAATCTCTGCTGAGCGACTTCATAACCAGTTGTTGTCGTCGTGGAGATGGCGATCTCCAGGTGTGGATCTTCACGGCGCAACTCGGTCAAAACGCTCGACAGCTGGATGACCTCGCCCACACTGACTGCATGAAACCACAGGCATCTCCCCTGAGCTGTCCGGCAGGGGACTTGTCCGAACAGTTTCTGTCGCCAACTCCCGAACCGTTTTTTGCGGATCCAACGGCGGTACGCGAGCCATGGCGCCGCAAGCACCAGGACAACGCTCCACACAAGATTCAGGAGCCAGTCAAACAGCACGGGATTCCTTTCCCACTCAGCTCAATCAGAGACTGTCACCCATCATCCGGCCGTCAGCGTGTCTGCATGTGACAGTGCTTGAACTTCTTCCCGCTGCCACAGGGACAGGGATCGTTTCGTCCGACCCGTGTCTCACGATTTCGGATGGGTTCGATCGCTGACTGTTCGGGAGTGCGTCCTGCCGGATCCCCACCTTCCAACTCCGATCCAGGTTCACCAGCGGACGACAGTTCTTCAGGCGGGGCTTCATCATGACGGACCTCGGTAATACGCCACAGCGAACCCACAAAGCCCGGACTCTCCTTCTCAAGGCGGAAGATCGCACCGGTCACCTGCTGACCGATTCCTTTCCACATCTGATCGAAGGCCTTCATTCCCTCTCGTCGATACTCAACCTTGGGATCCTTTTGGGCGTAACCGACCAGACCGATCCCTTGCCGCAGATGATCCATGAAGTGCAGGTGATCTTTCCACGACGTATCGAGCACTTCCAGCAACAAGGCCCGCTCCGCCTCGCGAAGCTCGGGACGAAAACGCCGCTGGTAGCCGTCGGCCAGCAGACGGTGCACTTCACTTCGCGGAAGTTCCGCCATCCGTTCCGCGGTCAGATCCGAATCCAGTTGTTCGTCGGCCCACTGCTGGAGTGCGTCGAGCGCCGATCGATCCTGGACCAGCATCTGGCTCGAATCAGACGATTTCAGGGGACCATACGCCCGATCCAGCAGCTTCTCAGCCTCAGCCAGTCCCTGGCCCCGCACGCGAAACTGCTCACTCAGTCCAGACAACAACCGCACGATCTCTTCCCGTGAACTCCCTTCCACAGAGGCGAGGGACACCGGGGCAGCAAACCGGGCGGTTGCCCATTGGGCCAATCCAGGGCGATCGTAGCGCTGCACATTTCCACCGGCGTGATCGGCCATGAACCGCGACATGCCGACAGAGACCGGAAAATCCACTTCCTTCTTCTCATACAACTGCCGCAGTTCACCCAGCACAAGGTCCGTGGCAGCCTCTGGCGACAGCCCCTGAAATCGCTCTGGTGCGATGTCGAGGGTGAACTGGTTCGCGAGAAACGCTGCCAGGGATCGCCGGCCGTAATCCTTCTCCAGGAAGACTTTGACCGGGGCGAAGTCGGCCTGTTCGATCGCCTCCTTGGCCTGCTCAAAGATGACGTCGTGGAGACCGTCACGGCCGATTTCCTTCAGCTGGCGATCGGTTGTCTTCAGGCCCCACCTTGCATTGGCCCATTTGGAAAACGCTCCCCAGTTCCACTCGCGCTCGTCTTCCACTTCCTTGGGAAAATCCTCCTCGATCTTTTCCAGGATCAGATCGTCTGCCTGGCGTACCGCCTCTTCCTTGAGGAAGGCGGTGATCAGTTCGGGATCATTGTCCTTCAGATCGCGCGCTTCGATTTGGATTCCGCCTGCCTGGGTGGCCCAACGGGCGGTCGTCTGGAGCCCATAGGTCGGGTCCAGCATCTCCCGCGCCGCATCGGAGACCTGCTCCCGGAGCATGTCGAAAATCAGATTGCGGCAGTCGGCCCCATCCAGGATTTCCTGGCGGAAGCTATAGACGCGACGCCGCTGCTGATCCATGACCTCGTCATATTCCAGCAGATTCTTCCGCTGCTCGAAGTGGCGTTCCTCCACCCGCTTTTGCGCCCGCTCGATCTGGCGACTGACCATGGGGCTCTCGATCGCCTCCCCCTCCTGCATTCCCAGTCGGGTGAGTACATTCTTGACCCAATCGCCCGCGAAGATCCGCATCAGGTCATCGTCGAGCGACAGGAAGAAGCGGCTGGAGCCCGGATCCCCCTGACGGCCCGACCGCCCCCGCAACTGCAGGTCGATGCGCCGGGCCTCGTGCCGCTCCGTGCCGATCACATGCAGGCCACCCAGTTCGGCGACCTTCCGCCCCTCTTCCGCCATCCCCTCGTCATCGGAGATCTTCCGCGTCAGGGCGTCCCATTCCGACTTCGGGATTTCCAGACGCGATGCATAGGTGTGCTTCAACTGCTCCCAGGCCGCCTGGTCCGGATTTCCTCCCAGGATGATGTCGGTCCCGCGTCCCGCCATATTGGTCGCGATGGTGACCGCATTCAATCGCCCGGCCTGGGCGATGATGTCAGCCTCACGCTCGTGATGCTTCGCATTCAGCACCTCGTGACGGATCCCCCATTGCTTGAGGGCATGGCTGAGGTTTTCAGAACTCTCGATGGACACCGTTCCCACCAGGATGGGGCGCCCGGTCTGATGAACCTGACGGATCTCGTCCACCACCGCTTTGTACTTCTCGGGAACCGTCCGGAAGATCGTGTCCGGGTGATTGATCCGCTGCATCGGGCGATTGGACGGAATTGCCACAACATCCAGCTTGTAGACCTTCCAGAACTCGTTGGCTTCCGTCATGGCCGTACCGGTCATGCCCGACAGCTTCTTGTAGAGCTTGAAATAATTCTGCAAGGTGATGGTGGCCAGAGTCTGGTTTTCCGACTTGATCTTGACCCCCTCCTTGGCTTCCACCGCCTGATGCAGGCCGTCGCTCCACTGACGTCCCTTCATCAACCGTCCGGTGAATTCATCCACAATGATGATCTCACCGTTCATCACGACATAATTCACATCCCGTTTGTAGAGATGGTGCGCCCGCAGCGAATTGTCGATCAGGTGGGGCCATTCCATGTTGCCAGCGGTGTAGAAGCTTTCCACCCCCGCCAATTCCTCGGCAAACCGGATCCCCTGTTCCGTCAGATGGCAGGTGTGCTCTTTCTCCTTGACCTCGAAGTGCACATCCCGCTTCAGTTGACGAGCCACCCGGTCCGCCTTGCGATACCGCTCGGGATCATCCTGCGATGGGCCGGAAATGATCAGCGGCGTACGAGCTTCGTCGATCAGGATGTTGTCGATTTCGTCGACCACCGCATAATGCAGTGGCCCCTGAACCTGCAACTCGCGCGACGGCTTCATGTTGTCGCGCAGATAGTCAAACCCAAACTCGTTGTTGGTGCCGTAGGTGATGTCACAGGCGTACGCCTGGGCCTTGTCATCCGTCTCCTGATGCGACTGAATACACCCGACGGTCAACCCCAGGCCGGTGTACAGCGGCCCCATCCATTCCATGTCGCGCCGGGCCAGGTAATCGTTCACTGTGACGACATGCACCTTGCCGGCCAGGGCGTTCAAAAAGGTCGGCAACGTCGCAACCAGGGTCTTGCCCTCCCCGGTCACCATCTCACCGATCATTCCCTTGTGGAGAACGTAGCCGCCGATCATCTGCACGTCGTAATGACGCATCTTCAGATAACGCCGCCCCGCCTCACGAACGCTGGCAAACGCCTCGGGCAGCAGATCATCCAGCGTTTCTCCGCGCGCCAGGCGTGCGCGAAATCGACTGGTTGACTGCCGGAGCTCTTCATCGCTCAGCTTCTGGAGCTCGGACTCGAGCTGATTGATTCGATCGAGTGTGCTGCCCGGCAGAATCCGGGTGACTTCTCCGCTCCGCTCGAACCCCAGCTTGCGGATCATCCGCTCATTGGAGGCGCCAAACAACCGGGTGATCAGCCTCTCAACCAGGGCTGTCAGGCCGACGAAAAAGTCGCCAATCTTCTCGAGAAAGTCCATGCGTACGCCCGTGCTGCGGCGTGACGATCTGCAAACGCCACCGCCGCGATGTGATGACCAGTCCCTGCCGTATTCCCGATGTGACCCCAGCCTCACCCATGTGAACAGCCGGGATCCAGGCACTCTCGCATCGGCCCCCTCCGCCGGAAACCTCGCCTCTCCTCTTTACGTCATCTTTTGTGCAGTGTTGAAGAGTGCAAAGATGACGAAAGGGAGGAGAATTCCGAATGGTTAAGGCAGGGGAAGTGTAAGTGTCATATGAAATTGCGTCAATCCAGACTCAATTGGTGTCCAGAGCCTCATCCGACGATTCCCGCGTCTTTCTCAGCCGGTCGGCGAGAGGAAGATCGCTGAGATCCTGAAGCCCGAAGTTCTCCAGAAATTGGGGAGTGGTCACGAACAGAAAGGGGCGTCCCAATGCGTCGTCCGTCCCCCCCATCCGTACCAGTCCTCGTTCCATCAATTGCTTGATCATTTCGGCACTCTGAACACCCCGAATCGCCTCGACATCCGCCCGGGTGATTGGTTGGCGATAGGCAATGACCGTCAAAGTCTCCAGAGCCGGCTGGCTCAGTTTCAACTCCGCTTCCCGATGCTGAAGTCGCCCCAACCACAGGGCGAACTGCGGCAATGTGAACAGACGATACCCTGCCGCCACTTTTTCGATGCGGAACGGTGTCCCCCACTGCTGGTAGACGGCATTCAGCTTGCCGACCGTAGTCCGGGCTTCCGTAGCATCGGCCAGAGTGGCCAACTGCGACAGCCTTCGGGCAGGAACCGCTGTGCCGGCCACCAACAGCACCGCCTCAACTCTCGCCATCTTGGGGGACCGCCTTCCCATCACGAGCGCCTGTGGCAGCGGCGCGTGCGATTCGCCCGCGGGGCGGGAACGTTGCCAACTCCGCCGCGCCTCCTCGCCACTTGAAGACGTCGATCCGTGACCGTGCGATGGATTCAGGCGGTATCCCTGAACCTGAGCAAACATCTGCATGCTACTGGAATTCACGACGGAATTCGTCAATTTTACGGAGGGTGGCTTCGACCGCCTCCAGCGGAGTTTTACCCGCAGCGTGATACCGGTGCGAAGGCTCTCCCGCTGGATTCATGAAGCAGGTGAACACAAATACCAGATTGCCGTCGCGGTCCTCTTCAGGGCTCAGTTGATGCCAGGTGATTTGATACTCCCGGATCCGCTCCCGAGCCTTCATCCAGCGGTCCGACTCCTCGGACAGCACCCGCGAAGACTGCGGCTCCCCAAACTGCTGCTCTGACCGCGCCGTTCGCGAGGACGACACTTCTGCGCCCCCGGAGAGACGACTCCGACCGGAGTTGTTCAGCAGCACGCGCGGATCAAATTCCCGGCGCGGCGATTTCTCCTCAGTACGCGCCTCTTCGCGCCCCAAGTCATCGCTCTGGCCCGGAATCAAATCTGGCTCGACAGCCCCTGGCCCCACATCCGACCGCCCACGCTTGAGCTTCGGCCGGGATCCTTCCGATTGCGCTGTTCCACGATCCCTGGAACGCCGTACCGACTGGGTGTCGTAGGATTCGAACAAATCCGTGGAGACTGTTCTTCGCCGACCGTCTTCATTCAGCCGCGGACGATCTTCAATTGGCTCAACATCGGAAACATCCAATTCATCGGCAGGAGCCGCGGCCATGGACCCGATCGTTGGAACTCCCACAATTGCGAACACGGGGATCGCAGCGAGGGGAGCAATCATCAACAGCGCCCCAAGGGAGCCTGTGGCGGCTGAGGACATCCGGGATTCTCCAGGGAGTGGACCGACCCCGATCGGAACGACGGGGGGGGATGCTGACGGGCTCTCCGAGTCCGGACACGGTCTCGAAAAGTGACGCGAAGGGAGCGGGACGATACTGGAGAGTTCCCGTTTGGACAACGTCAGTTTTCAGAGAACCTTCGGTTTTCCTCATGTTCCCGCCGAAGACGAACCCTGTGCGGTTTCAGCGAATGGAAGTGGCTCAAATCCTGCAGGCAGAGATGGCCATCCGGTTCAAATACCGGATAAAGCTGATACAAAACGGGATCCACGAATCGCCTTCCATCAGGACGAGTGATCTCGCACGCCGCTCATCGGCCCCACATTCCACGCAGCCCACCCGGGCCACGGAGGGACACGCCCCCCGCGCAGTCAGCCCACTCCACTCAAGTCAACAAGGCAATCCAATCGTGTGTGGGAGAATTGTCGCCATAAGAGATGGCACAATGAATCCATCAGAGCCAGGAGATGGGACTTCTCCGGCCCGTCGATTCGTCAGCGGGGAAATCCCGGCTAAAGATCCAAGCCATCAAATCCTGCGATCCCCTGTTGTCGGACCGTGCAGCAACTCCTCATCTTGCCAGTTCATCCTCCCCCATCGTGAGACCGGGCGTTGCGGCGTTGACGACCCTGAACCCGCGAAATAGATGCAGCGACACCTTGCTCCGGCATCTTCAGTGCCATCACGGTCATGCGAACCCTTGCTCGCCCTGGGTCCCAACACTCCCTCTCGGGAGGAAGTTTACACAGCCAGAAGAGAGGTGAACTTTCCCATTTCAATCCTTTTCTCCCCGGGAAAACTCGAAGTCCAATGTCTCTTCCGCCAACACAAGTCCCCGGATCGACTCCAGAAATCGTGCTCTCGTTTTTTCTCCAAGCGGCCAGCGGGGATGGTCCGACAGGGCATAAACCGTGAGGTGATACAGTTTGCGCCCCGGCCCCTTGGAGCAGACTGGCTCATAGTCGAATCGGAGGCGGTCGTTCTGCCCCAGCTTGCCGGGGGGAGACTCTCCCTGCCGCAATTCGGCCACGTTTGCCGGAATGTCGTAGACAAGCCAGTAGGACTTCTCCTGGTCGGGGGCGGCATGCCAGAGACTGACCGCCCAAAACTTCGCCTCTCTGGGAAGTTGCTTCCGGGCGATTGCTGGAGATTGCGAACGGCCGTCGCAACTGCAGTCCCTCGATAACAATCCGTCGGCATCAATCGAAGTGCTCGACAGCCCGATTACTGCAGCGGCTTCGTCCCGACGCCCGGAAGCCCGCCCTGCTTCGCGCCCAGGCCGTTGTCGAGGCCTTCGCGGGGAATCCGACGCCTCCCCTTCGTCACGCCGTTTCCCCTGCCGAAGTGTTCCCGCAACTTCCGTGGTGACCTGTCCGCGGACATCGCGATAAGTGAACACCACTTGCCCTTCCTTGCCAACCTCATACTCGACAGTTCCTGGCCGACCAGCGATCTCATAGGTCAGACGGGAATGAGTGTCATTCAGCTTCTCAAACCTGATGACTCGGGCTCCCTTCAATGGGGGCCGCGACTCCCGAACCGGTTCCGCACGGGGCTGCGGATCAACCTGCCCCTCCCGTTTCGTCACCTGTCCGTAAAATCCGCCATTGAGGTAGGGATAGGTTTTCGTCGCATGGTAGTGATAGGCCCCATCCTCGCCACGATGCCCATTCAGCCGGTCCAATGGGGCAAAATCCGGATCATCCGGCTGCTGGAATCCATAGATTGGATAACCATCAAGAGCATACGCAATGGGATTGCCCCGGCCGACAATCTTTTCCAAATGAACAGGGGCGAGATGGTAGTGGTAGTCATCGGCACGCCCGCAGTGTCCGCCGTACTCATCGAGTTCGCCTGCAAGAAAGGCATCTTCTCCGCGGTTATTCAGCGGATTGAAGATCGGGACACCATTGACCGCCAGAGCGATCGCCCCCCGTAGAAAATCGTTTCGCGTCGATTGCGGCTCCTTCGCGGGAGCGGGGTTCAGAGGAATCACCCAGGCGTTCCGTCCGCGGTAGCCCTGCGGCAACGGAACCTGTTGTTGCCAACTGCGAATCCCCACCATCAAAGGATGATCCGGTATTCCGCTTGATTCGACGTAAAAAAACTTCTCGTCCCAACGGAGCCCCAGTGTTTTCTCAAACGGCGCGAAGTGCCGTGCAATCACAGGAGACTTTCCTGTCGTGTCACCATCCGACCTGCCACTGGCACGGTTGGGATTGGCCAAGGCCAATTGAGGACCGGAATTCAGGTCTTCCACGTCGGCGACTCGCCTCGAAATCCACAACTGGTCCAGTTCCGACAAGCTGTCCAGAGGCACTTCCACCACGGGCCCACCCTCTGACCGGATGTGAACCTGCCCTCCACGAACCATCAGCAGACTGCCCCGGGCCACGCGCTCTCCGGAAACCATCCGAAAAGTTCGGACCCGCCCTGTATCCGCAGCCCCCCCATGCCCCCCGGGATGCGCCGCGACTGAGATTGGGAGCACCGTCCAGACGACAAAAGAACTCCACGCCAAAACACCGCTGATACCGCGCATGGCATGACTCCAGTGTTTGATCTGTTTTCCTGCTCGCAGCCAAGGCCTCCGAACTCTGGTCAGGCACAGCCGGCATTCATTCGAGACACCTGTCTATTGATCACCCTGGTGACCCGGAAGTTTCGGGTGCCTCGCGGAACTGTTGGGCCGGGCGTTTGGCTCTTTGCTGCGTGCGGCCAAGTCCCAACCGGGCCCAAACGGGGATCTGACCAAACCTCGGGGCGATCCGGAAACTCGGGATCCTGTGGGCGATTCCCCAAACTGGGGAACCATCCAGGAGAGTTTCTTCGGATCAATTGAGGCAAGTTGAACAACTGGTTCCTCGGCCCCCCCCCCCCCCCACCTCATTCTCAACACATCACTGACCGTAAGCCTCGCGATGAGATGTGGCCGTGACAACGTGCCAGCCGACCCAGGTCGATCCCAAGGAAAGAGTCACTGGTGGAAAAAGAGAAACATCACAAACCAGAAAAGTCCATTCGCGATTCAATGAAAGACCCCCGTAGCGAAGCCTGCTTCGCCCGGGGGTGAAATCAATCCCGTCCCGCAGGAGTTCGGGTGGGGCTGAAATGCACGGGTCAAAACACACGTGCCGAATTGATTACTTGATCTCGTCCGCAGCACAAACCCACTCTTTCAGAGTGGAATCGTAGCTCAAGAGTTCGTTCGGAGCGAAATAGACGGCAATTTCACGCTGGGCGGCTTCGACACTGTCGCTTCCATGCATGAGATTCATCTGCCGGCTGACCCCAAAGTCTCCGCGAATCGTCCCCGGGGGAGCGGTTTGTCCATTGGTCGGCCCCATCATCGTGCGCACCACGGCCACCGCATTCGGCCCTTCCGCCACCAAAGCGACCACAGGCCCCGAAGTGATGAACGATTCAAGCAGAGGGTAGAACGGCTTGGAAACATGTTCGGCATAGTGCTTCGCCGACAGCTCCTTGGTGACCCTCAACATCTTCAAGCCCACAATCTTCAGCCCCTTGGTCTCCAACCGGGACAGCAAAGTGCCACAAAGGCGGCGCTGCACGGCATCGGGCTTGAAGAGGATCAGTGTGCGTTCCATGAATTCAGTCCTTGGCAACAGTTGCAACAAAACAGGTGAGTGAATCAACGACGTGCCAACTGGCATGCCGCTATGAAAGACATCAAGAGTCCCGCGGGACAATGCAGCCCCAGTCGAGTGCCAGGATGGTTCCCTCATTGCCCGGTCAACAACTCGGATTCCTCCCCACTTTGGAAGGCCGGGATCTGGCAGGCACTCCGGGCGACTGGCGGGGTATTCTTCCCTCAGCCGCCGATGAAAATCAGCCCTTGAAAGGTCCCTGCAGGCGAGCCAATTCCAGCTTGGAAAGAGGCTTGCCATCCGGACCAGTCTTGGGAATGGGCTTGGCTCCAGCAGGTGCGCTCGCAGCGGCAGTGGCGGAGGGAGCGGGAGCACCCGGCGCGGCTGCAGAAGCCGGAGGAGCTGCAGCGGCTCCACCACTCCCCACGGCCCCCTGCTGCCGGGCGAGTTCGAGTTTGGAAAGTGGTTTGCCACCCGCGGCAGGAGCGGCAGGAGCGGCAGGTTTCGCCGGGGGCGGAGCTGCTGATGGGGCTGCGGGAGCGGCCGCCGCCGGAGCTTTGGAAGAGCCTGCAGCCCCCTGCATGCGGGCCATTTCCAGCTTCG
>Ga0315902_10000245_pt1 | contig 94682 bp, 109 predicted proteins | sample LakEriMetagenome_9_FD_203523 | JGI IMG/M metagenome (GOLD analysis project Ga0315902, IMG submission 203523) | Freshwater fungal communities from buoy surface, Lake Erie, Ohio, United States - Buoy 12 MA117 | ecosystem: Environmental > Aquatic > Freshwater > Lake > Lake biofilm | place: USA...
GTGCTGGCTGGGTGTTCAGCGTGTCGCTGCGCGGTTCATTTGGCGAGACTCAAATCAGACGACTACACATGTAGAACTGTACGAAAAAGGCTTATGGACGGGGGTTCAAATCCCCCCAGCTCCACCACACACGGGGACAGATTTTATCTGTCCCCTTTTTTTATGCCCGGAAGCCCCTGTTTATGCGGCTTCCAGCGTTTTGGCTTGTGGACGCGATGGGTCAAATTTCCCCCATTTTTCCCCGGAACGGGGTTTTTCTCTCTTTTTTCTCTGCTAGCTTGTGGACGCGTCCTTTAGTAGAGGCCAGTATCCATGCGGGTTCCAGCGATTCGGTTTGACCATGCGATTGGATGGGCATAGAAAAAATAGAACACTATTTTTGTTTCTTTAGTGCTCTCTAAATTTTTCGGTACTACACAGGTCAAGATCGCTGGTGCAGGTCGACACACATCGTGTTCTGGTCGGGTTTTCGTAAATTTCAACCGCTGTCAACGAGTACAAAATTTTCCTTCCGAGTTTTGTGTGGAGGGGGCCCGGTGATGTCGCCGATATTGGCTTCGGCAACCAGGGCATCGATGAGCTCAAGGCGCTCTGGTGAGAGCGTTCTTATGCGCGCTCATACTGCAAGAATTTGCCGTTGAAGCCAATCTTGCGACTGATCCGCTGCTTGCCTACGTTCACAACAATGCCAGTTGGTACCTGAGTGGTACGCCCTGCGTTGTACTCGGCTGTCTGAAGCGACTGCCTTGGGCGTATCCCGAGTTTGGCCAGGGCCTGTGGTCCCAGGATCTCCAGCGGTTGCGCAGGAATGGGCTTGCCTGAAATTACACTGGGCTTGGCTTTGGCATAGATGCCAACGCCCAAGCGAACCAGAATACCAATGCTGGTGAGTTCCTTGAGCGCACGCTTGACCGATGCCTCGCTGCCAAACGCCAGGAAGTCGGTGGGGCGAAATACGAGATCGGTTCGTCCGCGAACGGAGCGTCTGATGCGGTCAGTGATGTTCATGGCTGAAAATATTGGTCATGCACCTGGCGTTGAATTGTTGGTAAACTGTTGTTGTGTATGGGAAAAATTTTCAAAGACAGATCATTCACTAGAGTATACGTTTTCCCCGTTTAGTCCGCAAGACGCTCGCTTCATGCAGTGATTAGACTGACGCTAAAAAGGATGGGGGAGACAAGGGCGGGGCAGATCAGCGCAGGTTCTATAAGCGCCTGCTTACGGTGGCAGATGAGCGTTATGACGAACATCTGGGCACCCTGAACCAATTAGGTAAGGAGTCCAAACATGGCAAGAAAACTCGATGATGTGATGGCCGCACTGCCCAAAGACCGGCAACAGCGGGTGGAAGCTCGCGCTATGGAGCTGGCCACGCTCAAGGACTTGCGTCTGGCCGTTCAGCCTTCGTGATCCTCCGCGATTTTCCTGAATAAGCCAGCTTGTTCGGTCTGGTGGCTGCTTCGCAGCGGTTGCCGCCAATGATGTCGTTTCCACGAATGCACGGTCTGGACTGCGCAGCGGTCTTCCATGCCCCGTTTACACCCCGATCCCAAAGGCTAGCTTCAAAGAACGACAGTTACTGGTGCATTGACTGCCGGGTTTCCTACGGCTCCTGAAGGACGCAGGAAAGCCGCCCAGGTCGACCTAGATTGCCTCCGCAACGACCCGAAACCTGACATTCACCGCGCGAGCCGTAGACTCCACGCTGAACAGCAGGGTTCGCAGTTGCTTAGCGCCGACGGTAGCGCTCTGCGGGAGTTCCTGCGGCCATGTCGGCAGGAAGTCACTGCGCCGCACGTGCGGCTGAACAATGATGACCTCGCAGTCGTAGTCCGTGCCGAGCTGTTCGAGCGCGGCCTTGAAGGCGGCAGCGTCTGGCATCGGCTGAAGCCCGATCGCCCAAGGCTGATCCCAGATCCGCTCAGTGCCGTTATCCGCCAGCCGCTTCTCAATCCGGACCAATAGTTGCTTGGCATCGAACGCGCGCAGATTCTTGATCGCCTGCGAAGCGACCAGTTCGTAAGGCCCATGCACCGACCGGCGGGTCAGCTCCGCACTGCCTGCACCCTTGGCATGGAACAGGGTCAGCCGCTTTGGTGTGGAGCCGATGTCGAGATGCACAAAATCCGCAACCTCGCTGGAGCCGTCGTCGCAGTAGAGCCAGCATTGGCCCTGTGAGGGCTGCGCGAGATTCAAGAGGCCGAGCCCTTCCTTGAAGATCCACTTGAACAGGCTCACATCCTCTTGGCTCGTCATGTTCTGGATGGGTGCCGGTATGCCCTTGCCGAGCATCGGCTTCTCCTGAGTTACGAGGTAGTTGGTGAAATCTAGGAATACGAACTTGCCAAACAGAACATCCTGAATCCGCACCTGCGATACGGATCCACTAGCGATTGTGTGCCCGCTGTTGTAGTAGGCCCGCAGCAGGGACGGTGATTCCATGACGGCGGTAGCCCAATCGTCGAAAGGCGCTGGCGGCAGGGGGTCAATCACGTACACCACGCGGCCACTGTCGCTGGCTAGATCTGGCACGACGTCGATCGTCGCGCTGGTCGCCGAGGCGGCGTCAGTGACCCTGGCTGTGAACGACCAGCTGGCCTTGCCTACGGCCGCCCCTGGCTGATCCAGCTGAACGTCGAAGGCATTCACCAGCTCTTGCGCCTTACGCCTGCCACTTGCACCGTCCAGCATCTCCGGATCTACATGAGCGATGAAATAGCAGTCTGCGGTGTCGTCCATCGAAGTGATCCAACGCGCAAGACTGCTATGTACGGGAAGGTCGTCGGGCGGCGAGGCCGCGATCGCGGCGCGAACCGCATCCAGCAACTTAATCGAGCGAGCTTCGAAGGACCGCATGGTGTCATTCGGCCCCGTCCAGACGGAGGAGTTGCGCAGGCTTACGCCCCCTTCGCTCGATCGCACCGCCCCGGCGAGGAAGCTCGAATCGCTCATCGGGTCAATCGCCTCGGCCAGGCTTGAACCGGACAAGATCTTGGAGCTGGGCTTGATCGCCGTATCGCGGTGGATGCCAGCGAGCCACAGGGTCCTCATGGCAAATCTCTCGACCATCGCCTTCACCAGCACTGCTTGCGACACTGCTTCCCATCCATCGAAGAAGTCATGCTGCAGATGGAGAAGCAGCGCGGCCCGATGCTCCGCGTCCGTCGACGTTAGCAACATCAGTCCGTCCGCGGCGATAGTCACCACGAGGAGATGGTTGAGCCTGTCCATGACTTGGCCCGACAGCCAGGTCACGGGGCGCTCCTCGACATAGTGACAGGCCGCGTTGTCCAACCCGGGTTGGCTTTGCCAGGAAGGTAACAACTCGTAGTCAACGATACGGCCGTCCACCTTGACATTGCCGGTGACCGCGCGAGGCTGCGCCGCGATGCCGCCGATGACGGTCAGCGCCTTCATCAACACGCCGTCGATCTCAGCGTCCCGCAGTCTCTGATTCGGTATCGGCGTCAGCCGCCGAGCAATGATGTGGCTACTGTACGGCGACAGGTCGTGCGGAGTCAGTTGCGGAGATTGGGTTGGCACGTGAGCTCCCTCATTTGCGATTTGTTCTGCGGCATCTTTGACTTGATCTCCCCTTGGCACGCTGAGAGAACATACTATCTCTCAGTCGGGAACTCCGACAACGACCTCATCGGCGTTGAACCATTCTTCCTGAAGCACGAAGCTTTGGACTCGGTCTGGGGCCGAAGAATATGCAACGAGTGCGAGACTTTCCTTTGCACGGCTCGCCGTTACATAAAACAGCCGCCTCGTGCTTTCAACGGTTTTTTCACCCGCTGCTTTGCCCCCGAAAAGGTCTTCGTACTTGAACAAGAAACCTCTTGCCTCTGCGTCATCCATGATGACCATGACACGGTCAAACTCAAGCCCTTTCACGCCTTGATGTGTGTCGAAATGCGCCTTCCCCGAGAGATACTCCATCATTGGGCCTATCTGAGAGAACGGAGCATTCAGGAAAGACTGAATGGCAAGCTCCCGTTCGGTCTGCCGGTCCTCACGTTCATCCTCATCAGAAGCCACGGCTGCTTCAGCACTTTTCACTAACGAGCTACCGTGAAGGGATTCAGGAATTTCGAGGAGATTGTGTTCTGCAACGCAGCGCAGAACCTGAAGCAAGGTCGGATTGGCCCCGTCTTTCCAAAGCTCCATCAACACGTTAATGGAGACATTGACCTGCTTCAGATGTTCCTGGGTGTCTTTAGCGGCGCGCAAGGCCTCTTGCGTGAGGCGCGGGGAGTAGGCTTTAGCGATACGCGCAATAGCGAACCGATCATTGTTTTGCTTGGCATTCACGAGCGGAAGCACTTGATCAGAGAAGAACCGCGACGCAGGCAGCGTCCCTTCGAGGAAGCTGGTACGCCAACTGTCCACGTCGTAGAGAGGCGAGAACGCATCAAGGAAGCCCAAGCGTGATGCTGCCATCCTATGCTCTAGTGTCAGGGTTTTGATCGCCTTGGGTTCATTCCACTTTTCATCGCCCGTTGCCCTCGACATATAGGCTGCAATCTTCTGTTCAGCAGCGGGCTTGTTTGCGAGGTCACTCGGCAGGATGAAGAGTCGAACGACGCCATCAACTGCCGCGGCGATAGGCTGCTGCTGTTGCAGATCTGTCGAGCTACGGACCTTGTTTATCAGGGAAATGACTCGTTTTGGGCAACGGTAATTTAGCCGCTTTACTGGAGTCGCCCAATCCGGAGGAAGTCCCTGACCAAGCCCTTCTTTCCCATCGTTGTAAATGCGCTGCATCATGTCTCCAAGAAGGCCAAGAAGGAACTTTCCCTTGAGCTTGTCTTGAACTGTAAAGAGCGCGTCGATCAGATGCTTGTTGGTGTCCTGGCTCTCGTCGATGAGCAGGATGGGGTAGCGACCCGTGAGGATGCTTTGCATAGGAGGCTTAGTCTGAAGGAAATGCGCCGTCAGTTGCAAGACTTCAGAATGATTCAAAGCATCACGCCCGCGATTGTCACCGGTAGGGCTGTAGGTGAATGACTTGACGTTTGGCAGATTCTGCAGGCGCTTGGTTTTCGACTCAATCTTTCTGAGGCGATCCGTCGATGCCTTTGTCCCCTTTCGACCCTTGGCCTCTTCCATGTTCAGCTTGGCGATATCTTGCGCTAGGTCAACGCGCAGCCATTCACGGATATCGTGGTTCAGGCCTTCGATCAAAGACCAGGCGAAGCTATGAATTGTGCGAACGTCGATCAGAGGATCAAACAGCAACCGTCTCTTGATTTCGTCACTAGCCGCATTCGTGAAAGTGATGACCCCCACACGCTGTCCTTTGATCAGGAGACGTTCGCTCAAATTCTTCTGCACATACTGTAGCGCAGTCACAAGGGAACGCGTCTTCCCAGAACCCGCCCCCGCAAAAAGGAAGAAGCTCTTCGGAGTGTCCAGATTCAAGCAAGCCGCGATCTCCTCATCGACATGAGCATCAGCGGTATCCGTGCCGGCTAAGGTTACCTGGGGACTCATGCGCAGGCCTTCGTAGTCTCGGCGGCGCTTTCCAAAACAACCGCCGGATCAGGGGCCTTGCCTGAGATGCCGTCTTCCTTGCGCTTAAGCTGCGCAGCGAGCCAGAGCAATCCGTTGTCGATATATGTCGGTACTTTCATCGTGTCGATCTCGTCGCTGTCGAGGAGATCCATAGTGAACTCCGCCTTGCCGCCTTTTGCCAAGGCAGCAAGCATTCGCGTGGCAAGATCGCCGAGATCATTCGCCGCATCAAGACTTTTACGAATCCGCCCCATCAGGCCAGCCCCCTCCATCTTCTGGAACAGGTCAAGATTTTCATAGACCAAGGCGTCTTCAAACGTATTGGCAAGCGCCTCATTTTCTTCTTTGGATTTGAACTGGGCTGAGATAGGCTGCTGGTAGGCGACGCGAATGCCATAGCCGCTTGGATCGTTAAGGACCATCTCTTCGGGCTTCTTGTCGAGAAGTGCGTCAAGGTCTTCTACCGCAGGAACCCAGGTCTTAAGCGTCTCATTTCGGGCCTTGAGGCCTGAGCCACGCACAGGGGCAACAGCCGCCCCATCCGCATCCTTCGCGTCAAGGTCGGTGATGATCAGCGTATTCAACCCGAGATGCTCAAGCAGGGACTTCAGCCTGTGCGCGTGACTTCCGCCGATCTCAAGCCAGGTGATGTAGCAACGGCGCAGATACTCGTATTGATCACGTTTTCGAACAAAGTGTGGGACAAGAATGCGCTCGGCAGGCCCCTCGATCAGTACAGCCCCATCGGCAAAGAACAGATCACAATGCGTCGCCTTCAGGTATCGCTTGACGAAGCGGCCCGTCTCTTCCCCGCTTCCGAAGGTCTCGGATAGATTGACAACACATGACACCGGCACGGAGCCGCCCACCGCTTTGACAGGAAGGCGTCGGAAATACCGCAATGAAGCGAAGTCGGCTTCATGCGCGATATGGCTTGAGTGTGTGCTGACAACAAGCTGTGTGCGAAGGTCCTTCGAGCCCTTAAGTTTGTCGTGCTTGCGCAAAACGTCATATGCTTGCTTGATGAAGACTTGTTGGACCTGCGCATGCAAATGCGCCTCCGGCTCTTCAATCAGGACAAGATGAAGCGGCGGAATAAGTGCTTCCTCAGGGTCCGTTGACTTGGACGCCTTGCCAACCTTCATCCACTTGTCGCGGAAGCTCATCAGGGCAAAGACGATTGAAACCAGATTCTGATACCCAAGCCCGTTTGATTCTTCAGGGAGGCGATGCGCAAAACCTTCCCCCTCCTTGAGGTGCGTAGGAACTTCGTACTGAACTGCCGATGCGTGGTTCAAACCGTCGATAGGTTTGATGCTTGTGGTGATAGTGAGTTTCGGGTCGGTGACGCCAGGATAGCCGATGTCCTCAAGCTCCTCAAGCGCCATTGAAAAGGAGGACGCCAGACGCTTGCCAAATGCGGTTTGAGCACTGTGGAGTGCTTGCAAAGCCTCTAGGTCCTTCGGCTCGGGCTGATTAAAAGGGTCAAGATGTTGGGTGTAGTAGTTGCGAAGCTGGCTGGACAGCTTCTTGCCACCCCGTGAGTTCCCATCCTCCTGCGAATCGTCCCCTCGATTTGAAGTTTTAACAAATCCAAATCCGCGTTGTGCGCTGATTTCATCAATGCGAATGATCTTCTTGAACGGATCTCCTTCGATTGGCTCACTGCCAACCGGAAGAGCCTGAGGAGTGGCGATGCCGTTCTTTGGCATCACGACCTCTTTGGGGTCAAGGAGATAGGCGCGGACCTCAAAGGATGACCGCAGCCTAAGCGAAAGGAAATCCATCATCGACTTCGGCCAGAGGGCGAACCCTTCAGCGACCGGGATCGCTGCCGCCGCGCCCCCCACTGCCGAAGCCGGTACAGCGCCCATGACAGAAGCAGCGGCGAGCTTGGCCGCCAAGTACTCTTGCTTTAGAGCTTGGACGTCTTTGGGTTCGTAGCGCAGGCGAACGCCGATATGCGCCCCTGTCCAATCGAGGGTGGGAAGAATCTTCTGAACATAGTGAAGTTCCTCTGTCGGAACATTCAGCCAGACATCGAGGTGCGGAAGCACTTCACCCCAATCGAACTCCGCTTCCTCTTCTCCGGGAATGGACGTCTCCCAAGCGATGGCCATCGCATCAAGCTTTGCCCAATGGGTCAAGGTGAAGTCATTTATGGAAAAATCTGTTCGGTCAACAAGGAAGAGGCGAAGCGCGAACATGGCCGACGTTTTTCCGCTGTTGTTCGCGCCCACGAAAACTGTCGTTTGCTCGGCAAAGTCCACCCGTACGGCTTGAAGCTTTCGAAAGTTGCCGATCTCGACATGTTGAATATGCATGGTGTCTCCCTGTATGTTCCAACTCGACAGGACCTTGGGTCAGCGAGGTTGGCGTTAAATAATATTGCCGCAGAACGTTGGATGTAAAGATATTAAGACACGATCTTGCCGCCGCTCTTACGCCCTAAGCCACGACAAGTTTCCCCGATACAACTGAGGTCTCCGCCTGCTCGCGGGTGATCTCTCTGGCCCAGCCTGCCACCGGCTGCCATGCCCAACTGACCCTGATCATTTGCGCCCACACTGATGCCGGGCAACGTGATCGCAACCAAGGTCAGCATTGTTCAGCGGTCATTCGTGGTGAGCAGTCGTACTTACGCATTGGGTCGTAAGTGCTGGGCAACCAGCGCCAGACCGGTCGTTCAACTTCGATCAAGCGCGAATCACATGCACAGCATGTCGAGCGCCTGGTATCGGGAGTAAATTAGACGTAGGAGTCACTCCCTCTTGAATGACCGGTGGTGATCGACGCAGCTGTAACGTTCACCTACTCCGAGTGGCTCAGATCAGCCTCAACATGACATCCGCATTGTGGGCACCGAAGTAGGATTTTGCTGCTCATCCTTGGGCAAGATCGTGGATTCAATGGCCGCGTAATGGCAATATGAGAAAAATGCCAACGGAGGTCAGCATGCAAGACATGAGTTATTCCACTGCAATGGTGGACACGCAGCGCTATGTGGCGCTGGACCTGGAGTACAACCAACCCAGTGGAACCATTATCCAGGTGGGCGTGGCCATCGGCAGCGCTTCGCAAAGCCAGCACGAGTATGTCGTGCGTCTCTGGGACTTAAAAATTGATGAGCCCATCAGCGAGTTCATTACGCAGCTCACCGGGATCACCGATGAAGATTGCCGTACCGGTGTGACACTGGCGCAATGCGCACAAGAGCTTGGCAAGCTGCTGGGTGAACATGAAGTATTCGTGAATCCGGTAACTTGGGGCGGTGGTGACTCTACTGATCTACTGCATGCTTTCGCTCAAGCACAGGTCGAGTTCCATCATTTTGGGCGTCGTTGGATTGATATCAAAACATGGACCACTTTGCTGTCTCTGGCACGCACACAAAGCGCCAAGATCCAACATGGTGGTTTGTCCAAGGCCATGGCGCGCTACAAGCTGCAGTTTGTTGGCAAAGCTCACCGGGCCGATGTCGATGCGTTCAACACGCTTCGATTGTTCTTCGCCATTTTGGAGCGTCAGCGGATCTTGGAGGCCTGTGCCGCCCGGATGAAAAACCTTTGAATAAGCACGTGGCTTGCTTGCGTGTCTGGCAGAAAGAGTGTCTTTGAATGTGTCAGGGAAACCGGGGGAAGCCCAAAGGGCTCTTAGATGGTCCGTGGCAGACGTAAGCGCTCTTGGCTGGTATGGCTTGACATGAATTGCTCATGCCAAAGGTCTGGCAGTGCATTGCGTGTGAACCACACCATGGAGGCCGCCTGAGGAGGCTTGCCATCCAAGATGTCCAGCACCAGTGAAGGATCCAGCAGCGTCAGTCTCAGCAGCTCGTTGACCGTACTCGAGTTGAGTCCTTCCAGTTGGGCAATTTCTGAACCACTGCTGACCTCGCCGTCATCCAGCAGGCGCTGCCAGTAATAGGCACGAGCCAAACCCTGAAACAGCGCGATTTGGATGCTCTTATCTTGGGTGAATGCGTCCAAGTGATCCTCTGCCGACTCTGGGGCCATCACCAAAGTTTTGCGGCCAGGACGTCGCTTGAGTTTGAACGGGCCACGAGTGGAGATCTGCAAATCACCGTTGTTCAAACCCCCACTGAGATTGATTGTGCTCATGTTGCCATCTCCATTGCCAGTTTTTCTGCACCAACTGTTCCTGGTTTCATGGTGTTGAGCAGGGATACCCAATCTTTGGTGCGCCAACTGATCTCGAGCGTGTCGTCGCTGTGTAGCGTGACTCGCTCCACCAAACTACGAATGATGTGGCTCTTGACTTGATCAAAGTAGCTGTCCCAGATGTTGGCTGTGTGCTGCAAGATCAGTACAACCGCCTGAGCCTCTGGAATTTCAGGGTTGAGTGCTTGTATCCGATGCCAGTATTGATTGAGCATCGTGCCTGAGCGCAAGAAGTCCAGCACCTGCCGCGTGACCTCCTGTTCGACTGGTTCGGCCGGTTGATTCGAGATATCGCTCTGACTTGCACCTTCGTGCATTTTTCGGTTATGCACGTAGTAGCGGTAGACCTTGCCCGATTTCTTTTGTGTGGCCATCGGCAGGTACAAATCACCCCCGGGGCTGTAAATCAGGCCCCTCAGCAGAAATTGGGTACGTGTCTTCAAAGACCAAGTGGCCTGGGCCTTCGCTTCGCTGGGGCGTGACATTAATTGTTGTACGTTGTCCCATTGGTCTTGCTCGATCAAAGGAGAGTGAGCGCCCGCAAAATATTGACCCTTGTGCGCCAGCATGCCCAGATACACCCTGTTGTTCAGCACCTTGTAGAGCGACTGCTTGCAAAAATTCCGACCGGATTTGGTCAGCAGGTTCTGCTCTTTCATCTGCTTGACCATCTGCGTGATCGCCCCTGTGCTGGCATAAGTGTCAAAGATCCACCTCACCGTTTGCGCCTCTTTTTCATCGATCAGCAGCAGCCGGTTTTCAACCCGATAACCCAGAGGAACGGGCCCACCCATCCACAGCCCCTTGCGCTTAGATGCCGCAATCTTGTCTCGGATGCGCTCGCCCGTCATCTCACGCTCGAACTGGGCGAATGACAGCAGCATGTTGAGCATCAACCTGCCAGTCGATGTGGATGAATTAATTTGTTGGGTGACTGAGCTGAAGCTGACCTTATGCTTGTCAAAGATCTCGACCATCTTGGCGAAATCGGTCAAGGAGCGGGAGAGGCGGTCGATCTTGTAGATCACCACCATGTCAATCAGACCGGATTGAATGTCCACCATCAGACGCTTGAGACCCGGGCGCTCCATGTTTCCGCCTGAATAGCCCGGGTCTTCATACGTGTCTTGCACTAGCGTCCAGCCCTCTTGGCGCTGGCTCATCACATAAGACAGTCCGGATTCACGCTGGGCATCAATCGAGTTGAAGGACTGGTCCAATCTTTCGTCAGAAGAAACGCGGCAGTAAACCGCACACCGTTTTGGGGTTACCGCGTTCATTTGCCACCTGCCATGTTCTTGATGCCAAAAAAGACCGGTCCAGACCATTGCGTACCAGTGATGGTTTTGGCTATCGCTGAGAGGCTGCCGTAAATCTGCTGGTTGTACTCATACCGACCGTCAGACAGCACATGCACCCGGTGTTGCCTGCCATCGAACTCCCGCACCAGTGTGGCTCCTGGCATGGCCACTGCTTTGGCGGGCGTCTTGCTCTTGATTTTGGAAAGGTGCTGACCGCAGTCAGCCAGCCTTTCTCGGGTGGACTGTGGAAGGGAACCAAAGGCCAGCTCTTGGAGCCGATAGGCCAGGCGCGAGGTCAGGAACTTTCGATTGGGATGTTCTGGGCGGCTCGAGAAATGTAAATCCCAGACTTTCCAAAGATCAGGCATCTTCATGGCGTGCAGACCTGCGACTTCACTCTGCACGGCGTTGAGTTTGTCTTGGCTGCGCTTCTGGCGTGGCGTGATGGCTCTGCTTTTCATTGGTGAATTCCTTGTTGTGTAGACGGGTTCACATTCACGCTCTGCCAGGCATGGAAGTCCACGAACTCGTCGAGGTCAGTGGCGTAAACCTGACTGCTGTGCGCCTCGCTCAGCATCTGGTGTTGACTGACGGCGCCTTGAGCCATCAGTTCGCTGATCTGGGACAGGGGGAGAAGTCCGCTCTTTTCAGGGCGCTTGCCACGGTGGCTTGTGGAGTGGTTCGGCTTGGTATTCATGGAGAGGAATTGCGTCAAAAAACTGTCTACAAATCGTAGGCGCTACCCCCTCCAGCTGTAACGTGTTTTAGGGGGACTCCAGCTGGAAACGTGCATAAAACCAAGGTTTTTGAGGTGCCGTCCATGATCCATGCGGCTGACAGCAGCGGTTTTGACAAATTTGGCGAAAGCTGTATATTTATCCAGCAATCTGGCAAATACTGATTTCCAGCCCTTGGTTAAGAAATTGGGGGTTGAGACGCCTCATTGCCAAAAACTAACAACAACAAAGGAGCCAAGAAATGAGTCGCCCCCAGACCTATGCCGACATCCTGCTGAACCTGCCCGTCGACGACACCCTCAAAACCTTCATCGAGCGCCACTCCCTGCCATTGCCAGAGGGATGGATCTGGCATGACTCGATCCAAGCCTCCAAGAGCCTGATTGGCTTGATTCAGCTGCATCCGAATGTCGCCATGCGTGACCGCATCGTGGCCGGGCTGCACGCAAGCACGCTGCTGGCCCACCCCTTGGGCAAGCAGGCCATGTTTCAGGCCGCGCATGACAGACCAACGGAATTGATGGGGCTCATTGCCTGCAAGAGCGACCTGCACCGGGCCTTCTGGCTGTACGTCCATCACCCGGCGCTCTTTGAGGCGGCGGCCGAGATCGAATACCTGGACCATCATGGCCAACAAGCCCAGCAGCACGACTTGGGACTCAAGGGGACCATCAAGCGTGACGAGACCTCGATCGCTGCATTCGGTGACGCCATCAAAGGCTTTTACCAGCGGGAATTGGGATGTGGCGAGGTGTGCGTGGTCAATGTGTTAGACCGGGCGCGCGGTACGCAGCTGGTCTCCATCCACGCCAAGGACCTGGCCACGGCCAAGCTGGAATTCGAGGGCAGTCAGCTGCAGCGTAGGGTGGGTAGCCCGAACATCCACATGGTGCTGGAATATGCCCAAGCTACCGGTGTGGCCCGCACCATCATCCGGGGCGGTGCCAAGTACCACGCCATGTTGTGTGAGGCCTTTGCCAGACACCTGCTTGGTGTAGATGCTGATGCACAGCGGATCCGGACGCCGCAACTAGACCTTTCGAGCCTGCGCTTGGGGCTGAACATACCGCAAGCACTTGATGACGGATTCGTCGCAATGCAGGTTAAGAGCGTCAGCGTGGTCAGCGATTGTGGGCAACTCAAACTGGAATGCACCGTCAGGGCTGCTAGCGAGCAGCGGTGCGTGACCGACTTATTGATGCAGTATTTTGGCTCGGCCAACCCGCTCACTCGGGGCTGGATGATCCAGGCGGCTGTGCTCAATTTCTACCTTGCACCAATGCAGGGCAAGCGCCGCCCTTCGGTCATCAGTGTCGAATTGACCAGCAAAGGGCGGCTGAACCTGCACAAGTTTGATGAAGAGCTTCGCACGCAACTCGAGGGCTATCTTGTTCAACTGGGAATCCTGCAAGGGCAGCAGGTGTTCACGACCGATCAGGTGCTAGGCGTTGACTCCGGGGTCGTCACGGATTTGTTCGTCGAGGGGCGTGAATGAAGTTAACGCAAAACCAGCAAGCCTTCAACTTAGCCGCGCAGTTGTTCATCCGAGGTGGATCAACTCTGGAATGTCATTTGCGTGCCGAGGAAGTTACAGCGCTTGCGTTACTCAAGCAGGCCAAAGCCGTCACGATGGGCGTGGTCAATCAACGAGAGGCCGAATGTGCCTTTTGCGGCATGTACCGTGGCCTGATTTTCAGGAGCGATGAGGGGTTGATGGTGCAGTGTCCCGACTGTGGTCCGTTCCGGCTGGATCCCGCCAGTCAGCGCAGTTGGAAACTCGATGATGAGTGGTTGATACGCAAATTGCGGGGTGCCATGGACATGGCCCCACATGAGTCCATCACCGAAATCACAGACGGGATATGGGACATTGGACGTTATAAAAAACGCAGTGTGGTGCTGGCACGTCGGATTGACCTGGTGGAGCGCCATGGACTGCGAATATTCCACGGGCCGCAGCCGCGTTCTCAAAGCTGGGTGATCACACCTAGACCCCTGGTGCGAACACCTCCGGATCCATTGGCTGGCATCGCCACTTGGTGGCTACTTGAAGATCGGTTCGCCTTGCATGGCATGGCCCTGCGCTTGTTCGAAGATGATGCGGGTGAGATTGCTGATGCCAGTGACACGGTCATCCCTGTTGCCGTTCACGGACCGTTCAATTCTGACTTCACCTGGGTGCATCTTAAGGACTGGATGCACGGCCCGGTCCGATTGACTGAGGCTCAAACGCGCCTGTTCGCTACGCTCTGGAAACACCGGCACCAGGCACAGTCGGCCGAATTCCTGATGCGCGAAGCGGGGCTGGACAGTGCGCGGCCCATTGATGTGTTCAAGGTGAAGGCTGCAAACCGGGGGGATCCCCTCTACGAGGGGCCATTGCAAGCTTACGAAAAACTGGTCAGTCGACAGCGCAGGCTGGGCCTGTATCAGCTGGTCGGGGTGTAGCCGTCATGCCGTTGCTGGAAGTTTCTAACAACAAACCTGACTTCTAACATCAAGAGTGTTGGATTCTGCTTTTATGTTCGTTGCAAGCACTTGTCTTCTTCGAGCCCCGTGTAGTGCTGATGGCATCGTTGTCCAGGTGTGGCGCTATGAGTGCCTGCTTGGGCCGAAGTGCTGGGATTTCGTGCATACCCATGCCTGCATGAAAATCCTTCACATCAATTGCTACGAGATGAAGGTCGCAGTTGTTGAATGGCCCTGATTTCATATGCGTTGATCAGCTTTTTGAAGTACTTGTAGACATCATCCATCTTCACATTCAGATGGATGCTAGAAAACCCTTCATCATTTTTGTCCACCGCAATCACACCAGTGGCCACGCTCTTGAAGTGCTCGGGATCTTTGTGTCTGATGGGCTGGTAGGCATCGATGGCCGCAAAGACATCATCAAGCGTATAGCCGTGATCTCGCGTGAGGATCATCAGATCGTAGATGTCCCGAGACTTCACTCGGTCATAGACGACGATGCTTTTCATGACAAGAAGCCCATCGACGCCCAGCACATCAAATCCGCCCTTGGAAACCACCACCTTGGGGGCTGACTTCAGGAAGTCAATTTGTGCCTTGGGTCGATCGCTTTCATTGCGCGAATGAAACGTCACCTTGGCACCATCGATCAGGTAGTCCTGAATGTAGTGATCCAGGTTCTCTGATGTATTGATCTTGAATCCCAGCTTTTGTTCTGATGTGATCAGGCTTTCAATCGCGGCACCACCGGCGGCCAATTCATCCAGTAGACCATCGATGGCTTTGATGGGCAACTTCTGGCCAAAGATATTGAAGTCCAGGTCTTCGCTGATTCTGTGCCCAATTTGCAAGGCCAATGCAGTGCCGCCGACCAGGGTGAAGCCCGCCAGTCTGGGGTCGTCCTTGAGGCGGGCAAAGTTCTTTTGCGTCGCCTGCGGCATAAATTCCAGTTTGAGCTTATGCATTGGCATGCTCCTGTGAGGCGCGCAGGCCTTTGCTGATGTTGCCCAGCATTCGGGTCACACTGGCCGTGGTCATGGGCTCAAACGCACGCCGCTTGAACACGCGCTTGACCTTGGGGACACCGTAGTAAAAGCACAGCCGGGCCACATCCTCGAATTTGTGTTTCTCGAGCACCTTGCCGATCAACACGTCGTCCCGGATGTTCGGGTTGGACCAGTCATACGCACCTGACAAACCGATCTTGACGGATTTGCGTGGCGCATTGGCATGCTGGATGGCGGTGCGCAGCCACGCCGGGATCAGCGCAGCATAGCTGTCGATTTCACCTTCGGCCCAGTCACCTGTGGCGCGCTGGATCTCCAGCGTCGTGAGGTTTTTCATGCCCCGGGTCCACAGCGCAAGCAAGACCCGGCCCTTGGGGCTGGCAGCGAGTTGGACTTTCCTTTGACTCATGCGCTGGAACTGCACGGTGTGCCCCGCCGCCTTGAGGGTGCGTGACAGGCCTGAGGTGGGCACCAGCAGCACGTCACCGGCCTCTGCGGCGGGGGCCAGTCCCACGTGCTCGCCTGTCTTGCGCGCAAGGGCACTGGCCACCGTTTGCGCATCCACAGGCTGGCCAGGGGCGGCGTACAGCCCTCTGGCCACCCGCACGATTGTTCCGTCTTTCATCAATCGAAAGAGCGTCTGGTCAACGGCTGCACGCGTTCCGACCGACAAGAAGTCGGCACTGCAGAACACCGCCCCCTGGGGCTGGTTTGCGATGGCTTGTCGTATCACTTGAGAGGTGCGCATGTCAGAAATTATCTGTGTTTTTCATTCATTGTCAATATTTTATGACTGATGCATGCACGGGGATGAGGGTCTTGCCGGGATTAAAGAACTGGAGATATCGCCAAAGTTCTTTATTCAGTTCATTAACAGTTCTTTATTGATTTCCTGAAATAGCAGCGTTGTCCCTCAACTCTTGAAAGGAGTCACCATGCTGCTAGCAACACCAGCACCCACGGCACCAGCCCTGAAGGACGCTTTTGCCGTTTTGCCCCCTACCCATGAAAGCTTCAACCTGAAGGAAACAGACCTGGCTTGGCGCTGGGACATGAATCCCAAGACGCTGCAGCGTTGGCGCATGGAGGGGCGAGGTCCGAGCTACCTGAAACTGGGCAAGCGAGTGCTCTATCCGCTCAATGCCGTGATCGCCTATGAAAAGTGTGTTCAGCACGTCTCCACGTCGCAGCGCGAGATCACTGGAGGCAGCGGCGTATGAATCACCTTCAACTCCAACAGGCGGCCTTGCCAGACCTCTCCGAAAGCCAGATCAGCCGTCTGCCCAAAGACCAGCTGGCCCATTTCAGCAACGCGGTGCAGCAGCTCCAGGACTGGACGCAGCAGATGCGCGGCCGCATCAACCGGGCCATGGAAATCCGCTATGCCGACCAGATTCGCCACGCCGAAAGCCTGGGCCAGGAAGAGGCGGCCAGATTCCGTATCGATGACGGTGACCTGCAGATCGATGTCTCTCAACCCAAAGAAATCGTCTGGGACCAGCAGCACCTGTCCCAGATCGCTGAACGGATGGTCGTCGCCGGTGACCGGGTGCAGGACTTCATGCAGGTCCAGTTTTCTGTGACCGAACAGGACTACGCCCGTTGGCACCCGCTGCTGCGCGCGGCCTTCCAGCCCGCCCGCAAGGAACTCGTCACCGAGCCCACCTTCCAGATCCGCTGGGTGGGCGAAGTCCAGCTTTGAGCCGGAATCACCCACGGCGGACGTCACAACTTCAATCAACAGGAATTTCAAGAATGAACCACGATACCTACGATCAGGCCGCAAGCTATGGCCACCCCTCAACCCATGGCGCACCGGGTGCCTGGAGTGATTTCAACGATGCGGAGGCCCAGCAAGGCGAGTTCAACCTGATCCCCAAAGGCACACAAGCCCTGGTGCGGATGGCCATCAAACCCGGCGGCCATGACGATACCAGCAAGGGCTGGACAGGCGGCTATGCCACGGCCTCGGATGAAACCGGTGCAGTGTTTCTGTCCTGCGAGTTCGTGCTGCTCACAGGACCATTTGCCAAGCGCAAGATCTGGAGCAATGTCGGTCTGCACTCCAACAAGGGGCCGACCTGGGCGCAGATGGGGCGCAGTTTCATCAAGGCGGTGCTCAACAGTTCACGCAACATCCACCCGGACGACAACTCGCCCGAGGCGCAGCGTGCCCGCCAGATCCGCAGCTTTGGGGAGTTGGACGGCGCTGAATTCGCCGCGCGCATCGGCATCGAGAAAGACGGCAGGGATGAGCACCGAAACACCATCCGGTTGGTGATCGAGCCTGATCACCAGGACTATGCAGAGTTGATGCAGGCCAGGAATCAGCGTGAGGGTGGCTCAGGTGGTGGTCAGGGCTCGGGTGGTGCGCCAGCTGCTGCAGTGCCAGCGTCGGCGATTCCTGCTGCGCCAACCCCCCAGAGCGGCTACGCGGCACGTCCGGGCCATGTGCAAGGCCGTCCGTCATGGGCTCAGTGATGGCCACGCGGCATGAAATGCTGGGTGTGTTTTCGGCAAGCCAGAGGGTACGGCCATGTGGATGTTCGCTTCAAGGTGGGCCATCCCCTTCGGTATCCGATCGACTGGGTCTTTTGCTCGCAACGTTGTCAGGCCTGCTTTCATCGGCTGTATGTGGCCGGTGTCCGCTCGCTCGAGCGCGATGGTCGATTGCCAACGGAGGACGGCGTGATTGACCCGAGCGATGCCGAACTGGCTGCCATGCAGCAATGCCTCAAGCCCCTGGGTGAAGCCGCCGGTGAGATCGGTATGGATCGACCGCTTGGCAGCTACACCGAGCACGAAGCCCTCAGGCTGATCAACGCCGTGGTCACAACCTATGTTGAGGCCATGGTGCAAGAACACGAACGCAGCAAGTTTCCGAGCGTTCGCATGCAACTGGACGCGCAGCCCCCACGCTGAGCGCCTTCTAAATCCAATTTTTAAACCAATGAATGCGGGTGGTTCACGCCACCTGCAGGGATGACTTTTCCATGAAAACGATCAAACACACCAATCCCCTCGCCATGATTCCAAGTTCACAGCTGCTGGAAGCACTCCATGAACGGCTCTTAACCTCAGAGCAAGTCGCGGTGGCTTTGAACTTGCCGCTGCACTACTTCAATGACCGCCGCAAACGCGCTTCGCTGGGGATTCCCTATTACTGCATCAACCGCATGGTGCGCTATCGGATTCGAGAGGTGCATAAGTGGCAGCTCGAGTACAAGGCAAAGCAGGCTGCTCACGGACAGGTGCTGGGGGCAACCCAGGTGGGAGGTCGTCATGCTTGATTTCAACGATACCCATATCGGAAAAAACAGAAACAGCTCCGCAGAAGGCGCTGAAGCGGCCAGAGAAAAAGACGCCATCCGCGATGCCCTCAACGAGCGGCTGGAGCAGCTGGTCCTTCATATCTGGCCCTCGGGCAAGCAGCGCCAGAACAAGTTTCTGGTGGGCGATGCAATGGGTGGGCCGGGTGACAGTCTGGAGTTGCTGCTCTCAGGTGCCAAGGCGGGGCTGTGGACCGACCGTGCGACCGGGGAGGGCGGTGACATTTTTGACCTGATTGCCCGTTACTACGCTCTTGATGTGCATGCGCAGTTTCCGCAGGTCCTTGATCATGCGCGTGAATGGCTGGCCCGTGTCTCGGCTATGCCCATCAGCGTGACCACCGCCAGCAAAGCCAAAGCGCCTGCTGTGGATGAACTGGGACCGGTAACGGCCAAGTGGGATTACCAGGACGCCAGCGGCAAACTCATCGCCGTGGTCTACCGCTACGACCCTGAGCCAGGACGCAAGGAGTTTCGGCCCTGGGATGTGCTGCGACGCAAGGTGTCGCCCCCCGAGCGCAGGCCGCTGTACAACCAGCCAGGCATGCTCAAGGCCGAGCAGGTCGTCTTGGTTGAAGGCGAAAAATGCGCCCAGGCGCTCATTGGACTGGGCGTGTGCGCGACCACGGCCATGCACGGAGCCAATGCGCCTGTGGACAAAACCGACTGGTCGCCATTGAAGGACAAGCGAGTGCTCATCTGGCCGGATCGCGACAAACCGGGGTGGAACTATGCGGACCAAGCATCGCAGGCGGTGATGCAGGCAGGAGCCGCATCGTGTGCCATCTTGCAGCCCCCAGACGGTGACCCTGATGGTTGGGATGCAGCCGATGCTGTGCGTGACGGCTTTGACATTGCAGGCTTTCTGGCTGTGGGTGAAAGGATGCCGGTCGTCATGTCGGTGGATCCGAACGTGCCCATGGAAGTGCTCGATGGCATCGACTACACGACCGAAGATGGTCTGGCCAGGGCCTTCACGCACCAGTTTTCTGACGACTGGCGCTATTGCGCGCCATGGGGGAAATGGTTTGTGTGGAACGGCGTTCGCTGGAACATCGACAAGTCACTGTATGTCTTGCATCTCTCGCGCCTGATTTGTCGAACTGCTGCAGGATTGGCGGATGCAGCCAAGGTCAAGAGCCGTTTGTCCAGCTCGGGCACCATCTCGGCCGTCGAACGCATCGCACGCACAGACCCGCAACATACCGCCACGGTCGAAGGCTGGGATGCCTATGCGTGGCTGCTGAATACACCCGGTGGCATCGTTAATCTTCGCAGTGGTGCCCGTGGTCCGCACGATCGGTACCGACGAATGACCAAGGTGACCACGGCCACGCCCCAAGGCGATTGCCCGGTTTGGCGAAATTTCCTGGGCAATGTCACGGGAGGCGATGAGGAACTGCAGAACTACCTGCAGCGTGTGGTGGGGTACTGCCTGACGGGTGATGTCAGCACGCACGCGCTCTTTTTTCTTTATGGCACGGGTGCGAACGGCAAGTCGGTGTTCGTGAATGTGATCTCCACCGTGTTGGGCGACTATGCCGCCAATGCCCCCATGGACACCTTCATGGAGTCGCGCACCGATCGTCACCCCACAGATCTGGCAGGGCTGCGTGGTGCCCGCTTTGTCTCGGCCACTGAAACCGAGCAGGGCAGGCGCTGGAACGAGTCCAAGATCAAGGCGATCACGGGGGGTGATGACATCACGGCGCGCCTGATGCACCAGGACTTTTTCACCTATACGCCGCAGTTCAAGCTGCTCATTGCTGGCAACCACAAGCCCGCCATCCGCAACATCGACGAAGCCATGCGCCGCCGCATGCACCTGATCCCCTTCACGATCACGGTCCCACCAGAAAAGCGCGATCCGCTCCTGACCGAGAAGCTGCTGGCCGAACGAGACGGGATCATGGCCTGGGCGGTTGAGGGCTGCTTACTTTGGCAAAGCCAGGGCCTGAGTCAGCCCAAGTCCGTGATGGCCGCTACCGAGGAGTACTTCGAGGCTGAAGACGCCATGGGCAGGTGGATCAGCGAGCGTTGCAAACAGGGTGCCAACGACACGGCACTGACGGCCACGCTTTTCAACGACTGGAAGCAATGGTCGGAGATCAGTGGTGAGTACACGGGAACGCAACGCCGCTTTTCGGATGCGTTGCTGGCCAGACGCTTTGAGAAGTGGCGCAACTCCATGGGGGTGCGTGGCTTTCGAGGCCTTGACCTCAAGCAGCCCACTTCCTTGCCTGCCCGGTCCTATCCCTACAACGATGACTGAGGAATAAATCCAATGAAAAAGATTTCAGATATCGGCTCTTTGACACAACAGACGAGTCATTACATTGGTTTGTCTCGCGGGCGCGCAGGCGCAGATAAAGACAAGGGATGTTCTGTACTGTCGTTTGTGTCTGTTGCATTGTCAAAACTGGCGTGTGCCAGTTTTGACACCCCAGCGGCGCATCGGAATATTTCGTTTGGAGGGCAGGTATGAAGATCCCTCCAGCACGTGAATCATCCTTTCGCTATCCATCGCCCCTTGGGCGCATGCAGCCCAACCCTGTGGATGTCGAAGCCACCAAGCGCCAGGGATGGCGCGAGCAACACATCCTGGTCATCTCCCATGATGACGAACGACTGGACTTTCTGGAGCGCCAGCTCATCCGCAGCATCGGTGAGCGGCTCTACGGACAAGGCCATGGACAGACCAAGGGAGGTGGCCATGGTTGAAACCTGGACAGTTGAAACGGTGGCCGAGCGATTTGTCGATGCGGCCAGAACCGCCAGGCGCCTGCCACGTGTGGCGGTGCAGGGCTACGCCAGCACCTGGCCCATCGTGATCTTGCCAAGCGATGCCTACCCGGATCCGCACAAGGTGTACCGCATGGCGCCGCCATCGCCCAAGGATGTGGAGCGAATGCTCGAAGTTATGCGCTGGGTGCAAATGCTGGAGCTCGACGAGCGGCACCTGGTGTGGATGCGGGCCAAGCGATTTGACTGGGTGGAGATCAGCAAGCGCTTTGCCTGTGACCGCACCACGGCTTGGAGACGCTGGAAGCGGGACATGCAAGTGCTGGCTGATCTGCTCAACAAGAGGGAGGTGCCGCTCAAAATTTGAGCAGCTCCAGCCAGAAGGGGAATGCGCGTGTTTTAGCGTGCATGCGCGGCGCAATTTGAACTGTATGGGGAATGCGCGGTTTTTGGGGCCAAAACACGCTGCAACATTTCAGCGATTTAAGGGTACATTTTCATCTACGGTCGACAAAGGTGTGTGTGCAGCAACTGCACCGCACCCGACCTATCGATGAACTTCGATTTCCCCTGCGGCCTCGTACTCCACCAGCTTCTCAAGCGGTAGGTACACAGTCGGTTTTCCTTCGCGGAGAACCTCCAGACGGCTGTTGACTTCTGATCCCACTTCGTAGGTCCCAGCAACCAGCGGCGTAAAGCCTGCTCCGGATGCTGTGGCCTCAGTCGGGCTTTTGCGGGCCAGAACCCCGCGAACTACTTTGATTTGCACTGCAAGACATTCTCGTTTTGCGGCCAATTTTACCGGTCATCCCCATGAATCATCCTGAGATCCGAATGGTCCCAGTGGACGCACTCGTCCCCTATGCACGCAATGCCCGCACCCACAGCGATGCCCAGGTAGCCCAGATTGCGGCCTCCATTACCGAGTTCGGCTGGACCAACCCGATCCTCACTGACGGTGCCAAGGGCCTGATCGCAGGTCACGGCCGTCTGATGGCAGCGCGCAAGCTGGGCATCAAGGAAGTGCCAGTTATTGAGCTCGGGCACCTCACGCCCGAACAGAAGAAGGCCTACATCCTGGCTGATAACCGTCTGGCCGAGAACGCAGGCTGGGACGATGAGCTTTTGAAACTCGAGTTGGCTGAACTCAAAGCGGCCGACTTTGATCTTGACCTGATGGGTTTCAGCGACAAGGAGCTCGAAGAGCTTCTGAATGGAGACGAATCTGGCGGTGGTCTGACTGAAGATGACGCAATCCCAGAAGCACCAGTAGACCCGGTATCCGGACCTGGGGACTTGTGGATTCTCGGCAACCACCGCCTCCTTTGTGGTGATTCCACCGTCTTGTCGGATGTGGAGCGCCTCATGGGTGGCCAATTGGCCGACATGGCCTTCACCGATCCCCCCTACAACGTGGACTACGGCAACAGTGCCAAGGACAAGATGCGCGGCAAAGACCGGCGCATCATGAACGACGATCTGGGTGAGGGGTTCTTTCAGTTCCTCTACGACGCCTGTCTGAACCTGCTTGTGGTCACCAAGGGCGCCTGTTATGTATGCATGAGCTCATCTGAACTGCATACCCTGCAAAAGGCCTGGATCAAGGCAGGCGGCAAGTGGTCCACGTTCATCATCTGGTCCAAGAACACCTTCACGCTCGGTCGTGCCGATTACCAGCGCCAGTACGAACCCATCCTGTATGGCTGGAAGCAGGGCTCGGATCACTTCTGGTGCGGGGACCGGGACCAGTCGGACATCTGGAACTACAACAAGCCCCGGGTCAATGACTTGCACCCGACCATGAAACCGGTCGAGTTGGTCGAGCGGGCCATCAAGAATTCATCGAAGAGCCGGGACATCGTGCTGGACTTATTCGGTGGCTCTGGCACCACCCTGATCGCCAGCGAGAAGACCGGGCGTCAGGCCCGTCTCATTGAACTCGATCCCAAGTTTGTGGATGTGATCATCAAGCGCTGGGAGGACTACACCGGCCAGCAGGCGGTGCGTGAAGATGATGGTGTGTCATTTGCCAACGCAGGCTCAGCCATAAGCAGTGAGCCTGCGATTCAGTAACAGACCTCATCCAGGCCACAATGGATCACAAATCCGGTCAGGTAAGGCAGGCCCTTGGGGATGCCCGTTTCCCGTGCGGTGATACGACCAATTTTCCAGTCCATCCATTTGGCGATGGCTTGGGCGACTGCAGCATCGATCGCAAGGCCTGCGGCCAAGCCGTCCTGGACCGAGTCTGCGAAATGCCTGCCTTGCTTGCTGTCCAGAAAGGCTCGGACGGATTCCAGTGGCTCGCCTGTGACTTCGGCAATCTGTTGCATGGCCATCGGCCAGGCCACACTGGCGTGACCTCCCATCGTTCCCCAAAATCCCCAAGCCTCGTTTTGTGTGCTGAGCATCATGTGGGCCTCCTTTCAAGCGACCTGGTCTGCAATGGATGCGCCGTACTGGCTGCGCACGATGTCATAGACCATCCAGGACTTGCGCTGTTCTTGGATCTGAGCGCTGTGGATGCGTCCCAGGCAGGTGCGCGTCCACCTCATAAAAACCTCTGCCTTTGACATCTGGCGAAGATGCTGCGTGGTTCGTTTGGCTTGATCGATGGGGTTCATCTGTGTGCTCCTTGTTGCGATGTCTGTATGAACGCTTCATTTGGGGATGAAGTAAAGCGATTCATCAAAATCTTTTGATCTGTCGCTATCAAGCGACTGCTCAGCCCAGGCGGGCCACATAACGACCACTGTCGCTGCCAGAGGGGTCAATGAACAGGTAAGGGCGACCGGGTGCGTGAACCTCGACGCATAAGCGTCCATCACCGTAGTAGCCGCCTTTGCCCTTGAGCCAGTCGCGCGACTTGTAGAGGTTCATGGCAAAGCCATCGAATTCTTCGGGTGTCATTTCCCGGGTTTCGGTGACATAGACCGTGTAGTCGCCGCAAGCTGCAATCTCTTTGATGTCAGCAGGCTTGCGGCCAAAGGACAGCCGTATGCCGAGTTCTTCGACCTCCATCTCGCGACCATCAAATTGGATGGTCAGAGGCTTGCGTTCAATCGTGATGGTCATGGTTTTCATGTGAGCCTCAGGCAGCTGGGTGGGTGATTCGGTAAATACGGTCTGAGCCGGGTTGCTTTTCTGAGGTGATCTCCAAGCCCAGCTTCTTCTTGAGGGCACCAGCCATGGCGCCTCGCACGGTGTGAACTTGCCATCCAGTGGCTTCGGTCATCTGGACAAGCGATGCACCTTCAGATCGTTTGAGCAGCTCAATCAGAACCGCCTGCTTGGTGCCGCCTCGCGTGGCGCGTGGTGCTTGCGTTGAGATCGGTGTTGTTGATTGGGTAGTGATTCCGATCGCTTGCAGGCCTGTGTTCGTGGCAACAAACACACCGGCATCCTCAATGCTGGCTTCGATCAGCTTTGCGTTGAGAAGTGCGGTCAGTACCTTAATGCGGGCACCGCCCTTGAGGTTGTCTGGAAAGACAACCAGTTTCTTTTGTGGATGCTTGGCGGCTGCCTCGAGCAGCGTGCGTTGGGTGTTCGTCAGTTGCATGTTTGGCTCCGTGATGCTTTTGCTTTTTTTCCTTCTGCGAGCCCTTCTGCGTAAGCAGCGGCCAGCGCGCACTTGATGCCCCACACCGCAACCTCGTGAAAGTCCAGCCGGTCTCTGTGCTGGGTCTCCAAGGTTTCGATGTACAGGTGTTCATTGGCAATGCGATTGAACAGTTGATCGATGGACTGACTTGATTTCATTGGCTTCTCCTTGTGTTGATTGGATGTGGAGCATTGACGCTCTGAATCAAGGGCAAGCCAAGTCAATTTTTGAAGCTGTCGCTTATTCCTTGAAAGACGATTGAGATGCCGCGAAGTGCGCCCACTCCATGCCGATACCCGGGTTGCGCACAGGTGCTCAACGTGCCTGGTTACTGCGCCAATCACCAGTCGAAAGTGCACCGTGAGTACGGCCGTGCGCGCAGAGGGTTTGATACGGAGCTGGGCTTTTATCAATCAGTCAGGTGGCGCAACACCCGTGCAGCGGTGTTACGGGATAACCCGCTTTGCTGCAGGTGCCAGGCCAAGGGGCTGTTGCAACCGGCCAAGGTCGTTGACCACATCGTTCCAGTGAAGCTTGGCGGTGAGCGCTTTGAGCGAGCGAACCTGCAGAGCCTGTGCGTGCCCTGTCACAACGCCAAGACCGCCTCAGAGACCGCGTCCTCGCGCCAGTGACCCCGTCCTGAGGGGGTAGGGGGGATGAATCTCTACAGACTGCCGCCCAAGATGCGGAGGCTTGCGCAAATTTTTGTGCGTGCAAATTGAACAAGGGGGGGTATCCCCCAAAGCCTGCAGCAAAGGCAGTGCATCAGATGAACATCAAACCAAGCGGGTGATTTATGGGTGGACGCAAGCCACTGCCGACTCAAGTCAAGCAGATCAAAGGGACCTTGCAGCCATGCCGGACCAACTACCACGAGCCCATCCCAGAGGGCTTACTGGTTGAGCCTCCGGACTACATGCCAGAGGGTGCCAAAGCCGCCTGGCGCTACGCGCTTGAATGTGCCCCGCCCACGCTGATCCGCAAGCTGGACATGTCCGTGCTGGAGATCTGGGCTTGTGCGGCTGATCTGTACCGGCAGGCGCAGGCGGGCATCGGCAAGACGGGGCTCCTGGTGAAGGCTCCCCACAGCGGCGTGCCCATGCAGTCGCCTTACCTGGCCATTGCCAACAAACAGGCCCAAATCATGACCAAAGCTGCGATCGAGATGGGATTCACCCCGGCATCTCGCTCGCGCATCTCCATTCCAAACGAACGCCCGGGCGAGGAGCTCGATCTCTGGGAGGACATCGTGGGTTGACCCAAAGGGACACAGGATGAGCACATACGCCGCGAGCGCCAAACAATATGCCGAGCGCGTTGTCTCCCATGAGATCCTGACCTGCGAGTGGGTCCAGAAAGCATGCAAACGCCAGCTCGACGATCTTGTCCGCTTCAAGCGCAAGAGCAGCCTGTACCAGTTCAACCCGGAACTGCTGGACCGCTATGGCAGGCCCTACAGGCCAGCGGACAACCTGTGCGCCTTCATTGAGCGATTGCCCCACGTCAAAGGCCCACTGGCCAGCAAGATGATCGTTCTGGAGCCCTGGCAGGTGTTCATCCTGTCCACGGTTTTCGGGTGGGTCAAATCGGACGGTAAGCGCCGCTTCAGGCGCTCCTACATCGAGGTGCCTCGGGGCAACGCCAAGTCCACCCTGTCCTCGGCGGTTGGCCTGTACATGCTGGCAGCCGACCGCGAAGGCGGGGCGGAGGTGTATTCGCTGGCCACTACCCGCGATCAGGCCCGCATCGTCTTTGGCGATGCCCAGACCATGGCGCGCCTGAGTCCGGGTTTCAGGAACCGTTTTGCCGTGAACGTCGGGGCACACAACATGCATGTCTTGCAAACCGGCTCCAAGTTCGAGGCGCTCTCGGCAGAAGGCTCCACACTCGACGGATTGAACATCCACTTTGGCTGCATCGACGAGTTGCACGCCCACAAGACCCGAACGGTCTACGACGTGGTGGAGACCGGTACCGGCAAGCGGGACAACTCACTGCTGTGGGTGATCACCACGGCTGGCAGCAACCGATCGGGCATCTGCTACGAGGTCCGAAGCTTTGTCACCAAGCTGCTCAACCGGGTGTTCGAAGACGACTCCCAGTTCGGAATCATCTACGGGCTCGATGAAGGGGATGACTGGGCTGCCAAAGACTCGCTCATCAAAGCCAACCCCAACTGGGGCATTTCGGTGCGAGAGGAGATCCTGGTTCCCCTGCAGGCCAAGGCCATGCAGTTGCCCAGCGCGGTCAACAACTTCAAGACCAAGCACCTCAACGAGTGGGTGAGTGCAGACACGGCCTGGATGGACATGCGGTCCTGGGATGCCAGTGCCAACCCCGATCTTGAGCTCGATCAGTTCCTGGGCCGGCCCTGCTGGCTCGGTCTGGATCTGGCCAGCAAGACGGACATCGCGGCGCTCGTCATGGTGTTCGAGCACCCTGACACACCAGACGCATATGCGGTGTTTGGCAAGTACTACCTGCCTGAGGACACGGTCCAGGCGGCAGGCAACAGCCAATACGAGGGCTGGGCCCATACAGGACGCCTCTCGGTGACGCCGGGCAACGTGATCGACTTCAGCTGGATCGAAGCCGATTTGCTGGATATCTCGTCGCGGTTTTCAGTGCAAGCCGTGGCTTTTGACCCGTTCCAGGCCACGCAGCTATCCACGCGCATGTTGTCCGAGGGGCTGCCCATGATTGAAGTGCGTCCCACGGTGCTGAACTTCAGCGAGCCGATGAAGACGCTTGAGGCCTTGGTCCTGCAAAAGAAGCTCGTCCATGACGGCGACCCGGTGCTGGCCTGGATGGCAAGCAACGTGGTCGCCCACACGGACGTCAAAGACAACATCTATCCAAGGAAGGAAAGACCAGAAAACAAGATAGACGGCATCGTTGCACTGATCATGGCCCTGTCTCGGGCGATCAAACCGGGCGAATCGGTGGTGCTGGGATCCGACTATGAGTTGATGGTGCTCTGACGTCATGGGATTTTTTAACTTCTTTGACCGCTTTAGAGCTTCGAGGATTGGAGTCCAAAGTGATCGCTCACCCTGGGGAGACTTCTATTTCGAGCCGGTCTCGGCTCGAAGCATCTCTGGCATGCGTGTTTCGGCCGATTCGGCCATGCGCCTGGCTGCGGTCTACGCCTGCGTGCGCATTCTCTCTGAGACCATGGCCTCGCTCCCCCTGGTGGTCTACCGGCCTCGCAAGGACGGGGGCAAGGACCGGGTGACGGACCACTGGCTCTACCGGGTGCTTGGCAAGAAGCCCAACCGGTACCAGAACCCGTTCGAGTGGCGCGAAATGCTGCAGGGTCATCTGGCTCTGAGGGGGAACGCCTTTTGCCAGATCCTGGCCAACAGCCGAGGTGAAATCACCGAGCTGATCCCGATTCACCCTGACCGGGTGCGTATGGAGTTGCTACCCTCAGGCGACTACCGCTACCGCATCCGGGATCAGGCTGGCTCAGAGATCGTCCTTCCTCGTGGAGAGGTGTGGCATCTGAGGGGCCTGTCTTCGGATGGGCTGATTGGCTTGAGTCCCATTGATCTCTCGCGAGAAAGTCTGGGCATGGCCCTGGCCGCGCAGGACTACGGGGCTCGGTTCTTCTCCAACGATGCCAAACCCACAGGGGGCTGGATCGAGTTCCCGGGCACCTTCAAGGACCCGGAGTCCAAGCGGGTGTTTCGGGAGTCTTACCAGGCGGCGCAGTCTGGCTCGAACCGGGGCAAGGTCCTGGTGCTTGAGAACGGCATGAAGTTTCACGAGGTGGGCGTCACGAACAAGGACGCCCAGTTCCTGGAGCTGCGCAAGTTCCAGATCACGGACATTGCCCGCCTGTTCCGTGTGCCACCGCACATGATTGCTGATTTAGACAGGGCGACTTTCTCGAACATCGAGCAGCAAAGCCTGGAATTCGTCATGCACACCATGACGCCCTGGGCGGAGCGCTGGGAGGCATCCATCGAAGCTGACCTGCTCCCAGATGGTGATGCGCTGGAGATCGAGTTTGACTTTGCCAACCTGATGCGAGGGGATGCGGCCAGCCGCTCTGCTTACTACCAAAGCGGCATCCAGAACGGCTGGCTCACCCGCAACGAGGCCCGCATCGCAGAAAACCTCAATCCGATCGCAGGACTCGATCAACCGCTGCGGCCGCTGAACATGGTCGAAGAGGATGCAGCTGAAGTGTTGGAGTTGAACCTTGGGGCTGCTCCAGATGCTGAAGCCTCGGTGCCATCTGATGCAGAGTTGTCCACCCACTCCACTGTTCATCAACGCCTGCATGGCTTGGTCGAGTCCAACGCCCAGCGACTGGCCCGTCGCATCTGCAAAAAAGGGGCCCTGGGCTGCAACGAAATCAACCTGATCGCCCAGACCTTCAGCCTGCCTCCATCGGTAGTAGAGGACTGGGCGCAGGGGGCTCCATCACTCGAGGATGAACCGGCACTGTCCCGGTCCCTCATTCATTTGGGCGTTCACACAGGATAAGACACATGAACAGACAACTTTTGCTCTCCGAATTTTTGACCACCCCGTGGGCCCTGATGCCCGAGCGGCTGCAGGCCATGGCCGGGGTCTTGACCCGCTGGTCGGCGGGCGAGCCTCCCACTGATGAGACCATGTTCCAGATCCAGTCGGAGCGGGTGCTGCGCGATACCCGCAAACAGATGGCTGCGGCCAATGCGGGCTCTGGCATTGCCGTGCTGCCTCTGTACGGCGTGGTCACTCAGCGGGGCAATATGGTCGATGACATCTCCGGCCCCGGTAGCACCAGCACCCAGCAATTCACCTCGGCCTTGCGCCAGGTCCTGGCCGACGACACGGTGGGCCAGATCCTGATCGACATTGACAGCCCTGGCGGCAGCGTCTACGGCGTGGCTGAACTTGCCTCGGAGATCGTCAAAGCCCGAGCCCAGAAACCTGTGGTTGCTGTGGCCAACAGCCTGGCTGCCTCGGCGGCTTTCTGGATTGGCTGCGCTGCCAGTGAGTTCTACGTCACCCCTGGTGGTGAGGTGGGCTCCATTGGCGTGTGGCAGGCGCACTTTGACTATTCCAAAGCGCTGGAAGAAGAGGGCGTCAAAACCACCCTGGTCTCGGCTGGCAAGTTCAAGGTCGAGGGCAACCCCTATGTACCGCTGGATCCTGAGGCCCAAGCCTTCATGCAGTCCCGTGTGGACGACTACTACAACGCCTTCATCCAGGCTGTGGCCGTGGGCAGAGGTGTCACGGTCGATGATGTGCGAAACGGCATGGGCGAAGGCCGGGTGCTTGGCGCTGATGCTGCCCTGGTGCAGCGCATGGTCGATGGCATCGCGTCCTTCGACGATGTTCTGGCTCGGATGCAAGCGAAAGTCGCAGGCACGGCTGTTCGCAATCAGTCACGCCTGAAACAGGCAAGAAATGCACTGGTTTTGTTGGATTAACAGGTGCCGTCATCAATAGTGATAGCGGCCTTGCAGAAACTCGACGCGATCAACTTTGACCAAGTACACGCAGCGATGCTCTTGCGTGATGCGCCTGGACCAGACATCGGCACCCAGATATTTCAAAGGCTCGGGTTTGCCAATGCCGTCAAAAGGATCCTTCAGGATGGCACGAACCAGTTCCAATAGCCGTTTGGCTGTACGCCTGTCGGTTTCAACCCAATGCTGAAGATCTTCTAAGAATTCAGGGTGACACACCGCTACCCGGTCACTATCACGCATCAAAACCCACTTGCTGTTGCAACTCAGACAGGTTGGTGGGTTTCACCGAATCAGATCGCGCCCGAGACAGGGCCTTGAGCAGCCGTTCAGCATTTTTGGTCGAGCGCAGCAGGTGCGCTGTTTCAACCAGGCTTTCAAGTTCATCGGCGGCAATCATGGCCACATCGCCACCAGCGCGTCTGCGCACCACGATCACTTCGCGGTCATCTACGGCGCGATCCATCAGCGTCTTGAGTTGCTCGCGCGCCTGACTGTAGGTGGTTTCGATGGTCATTGGATAGCACTCCTGATATGTACAGAGTTATTGTACATGTTGTGTTTGCAATTGCAAATACCAACGCAAAGGCTTGCAGTCGTGTGAGCTTTCCAAATGAGGGGCCTCCGTAGAGACCCACTTCAACCACGCGACCCGTTGGTCGTGATCCCTGTCGCCGCCTTGAGTCATTTCGACCAGGCGGCTTTTTCATTTCTGGAGATAAACCAATGAGCAAGCAATTGCGCGAGCTTCAGTCTCGCAAAGCCACCCTGGTCAAGGACGCACGCGCCCTGACCGATATCGCTGCCGCCGAGCAGCGCGACATGAACGACGAAGAAGTCGCAGCCTTCGAAGCCCTCAAGGCCAAGATCGAAGCAACTTCAGCCGCCATTGACCGTGAAGCTGCCCTGATTGCCGAAGAGGCGCAGATGAACCACCCCTCTCAACTGACCACGGCCTCCGTGATCACGGTGGTGGACAACGCCGCCGCTGATCCCAAGCACGGCTTCAAGAGCGTGGGCGACTTCCTCAAGACTGTGCGCCAGGCGCAAAACCCCGGCGCTTCCATCGATGAGCGTCTGTTGATCGGCTCGGGCCGAAACGCCGTGGCTCCTGCCACCTTCGGTAGCGAAGGCTCCGCCCAGGACGGCGGCTTTCTGGTGCCGCCTCAGTTTGCCCAGGAAATCTTCCAGTTGTCTTTGGGCGAAGACTCCCTGCTGCCCATGACCGATAACGTGGAGATCACGGGCAACACCATGGCCTTCCCCAAGGATGAGACCACGCCCTGGGGCACCAACGGCATTCGTGCCTACTGGCAAGGTGAAGCGGCTTCTGCCATCGGTACCAAGCCGGTGCTGGGCCTGTCGACGCTGCGCCTCAAAAAGCTCATGGCCCTGGTGCCGGTGACCGACGAGTTGCTGGACGACACCAATGCCCTGTCGACCTACCTGCCCGACAAGATCGCCACCTCCATTCGCTGGAAGACCAACGAGTCGATCCTGTTCGGCTCGGGCACTGGACTGCCGGTGGGCTGCATGAGCAATGCAACCACGGTGACCGTGGCCAAGGAATCGGGTCAGGCCACGCAGACGCTGTTGGCCCAAAACTTGGCCAAGATGATCTCGCGCTTGCCCCCTGGCTCGTTCGGCAAGTCGGTCTGGATCGTCAACAACGACGTGCTCCCGGCGCTCTTCACGCTGACCCTGGGCAACTACCCGATCTACTTGCCCACCGGCATGAACCCGGGTGGCATTCAGGTCTCGCCCTACGGCACGCTGCTCGGCCGCCCGGTGATCGTCTCCCAGCACGCCAACACCTTCTCCTCTGCAGGCGATGTGCTCCTGGCGGACCTGTCGTACTACCAGACCATCACCAAGGCGGGTGGGATGCAGACGGCCACTTCCATGCACCTGTACTTCGATGCGGACCTCACGGCATTCCGCACCACGTTCCGCATGGATGGCCAATCCAAGATCGCCGCGCCGATCACCCCCGCCAAGGGCAACACGACCATGTCGCCCTTTGTCCAACTGGGCGCTCGCTGATCAGGCGCCTGACCATCAAGGAGAAATCACATGTTTCCCAATGCAAAAGGCAGCGAGCTGTTCTCGGTTCTGGCCACCATCGACCCGGCCAGCCAGGCCGTCGGCACCACCTCGACCGGCTGGATCTCGGCCGGTAACCACCACAACCTGCTGGCGCTCATCCAAAGCGGCGCTCTGGGCACCAACGCCACGCTGGATGCCAAGCTCCAGCAGGCCCAGGATGCTTCGGGCACCGGTGCCAAGGACCTGACAGGCAAGGCCATCTCGCAGCTCACCCAGGCTGCCAGTGGCTCGGCCAAGCAGGCGCTTATCAACCTGCGCCCGGATGACCTGGATGTGTCCAACGGCTATGCCTTCGTGCGCCTGTCGGTGACCGTGGGCGTGGCCGCCAGCCTGACGGCAGCCCAGGTGCTTGGCGTCAATCCCCGGTTTGCGCCGGGCGACGCCAATAACCAGACCGCTGTGGTCCAGGTGGTCTAAGAAATCGGGGAGAGCAATGCATGCCTATGCAGTTGATCACCCCGCCTGCAGGAGAGCCGGTTTCGCTTGCCGAGGCCAAGCTCCACCTGCGGGTGGATTTCGATGACGACGACAGCCTGATTCAAGTCCTCATCTCGGCAGCCCGACAGGCGGCCGAGACGTTGACCAATCGGCAACTTGTCACGGCGCGCTGGCGGATGGTGCTCGACAGCTTTCCCGGACCGAGCCTCATGGGCGTGCCCGCAGGGCAGACATTCTCCCTGCCCGGGCATGCCATCCTTATCCCTAAGTCGCCCCTGCAATCGGTTGTGGAAATCCGCTACCTGGACATGGCGGGTGCTTGGCAGGCCATGCCAGCAGCGAACTACACCGTCGACAGTGCCTGCGAGCCTGCCCGCATCACCCCAGTGTTTGGGCAGATCTGGCCCGTATCTCTCCCGCAAATCGGAGCCGTCTCGGTGGTCTTTGATGCCGGGTATGGCGGCGCAGAGCAAGTGCCCGAAGGCCTCAAAAGCTGGATCAAGCTGCGCCTGGGCAGCCTCTACGCCCATCGCGAGGAAGTGGCGTCGATGGCTCGAGGTCGCATTGATCCCTTGCCTTTTGTCGACGGCTTGCTCGATCCCTACAAGGTACCCCTGATATGAGGCCCCTATGAACCCGATCGGAGCTGGCGCATTGACGCGCCGCATCCAAGTCCAGCGCCCCAGCACCACCAAAGATCGCCTGGGCGGCCCCTGCCGAACCTGGCACGATGTGGCGACCATCTGGGCCGATATCCAGCCTCTGTCTGGGCGTGAAGCGGTGATTGCTGGGCGCATCTCGGCAGAACTCACGCATCAAATCACGGTGCGTAACCAGGGACTTTTTGACAACCCCCAGCAAGTGGCCCAGATGCGCGTGCTCTACAAAGCCCGGGTGTTCAACATCCATTCGGCTCTTCATGAAGACGAACGTCGGGTCAAACTCATCTTGTTGGCTTCGGAGGGGCTTGACGATGGCTAAACGTGAAACCTTCAAGATCGAGGGCCTGGCCGAATTGGGCAAAGCCCTGCGTGAATTGCCAGAACGAGTCGCCAGAAACGGCCTGCGTGTCTCCGTGTACGCAGGGGCCAAGGTTGTCCGGGACGAAGCCCGTGCCCGGGCACCCAAGGCAGAGCAGCCCTTGGGGCCGAACCAGCCACCACCGGGCACCCTCAAGCGCTCGGTGATCATGAAGCACATCCCAGAGCTCTCCAGCCTCACGCGTCAGACCTTCTTTGTGACGGTGCGCCACGGCAAGAAGTACCGCAAGCAGGGCAAAAAGGGCAACCTTTCGCAGGATGCCTGGTACTGGCGTTTCGTGGAGTTTGGCACCCGAAAAATGCGCGCACGGCCATTCCTGAGACCCGCTCTGGAAGCCAAGCGGCGCGAAGCGGGGCAGGCCATGAAGGACCGTTTGAGCGAGCGCATCGAGATGGAAGCCAGCAAGCTCTCCCGGAAATAGCCGTGCAGGATTTCTTTGATGCCATCAAGGATCTGGCCGCAGGTGAGGTCTACGCGCTTGTCGCTGCAGAGAACACCCAGTACCCGGCCATTGTCTACACGCCTATCGGCCAGGAGCACATCTTCGGCATCGATGGGCCGAATGTGTCACGAAGCCTGCAGCGCGTGCGCGTGCAGGTCGACACCTACGCTAGAACGTACCAGGAGGCCTTGAACCTGCAAGACCAGGTCCTGGCGGCGCTTTTGGCGGACAAGAGCACCGTTGCCGATGTGCGCATGGGACTCAGTGAATTTGAAGATCAGGCCCGGCTGTACCGGGTGAGCGTGGACTACACCTACTACCGACAGGGCAGTTCACCATGAAACAAGGAGCATGTGCATGAGCAGCACCGCCATCACCGCCCAGGGCATCGCCATTGCCCGCTTTGGCACCACCACCTTTGAAACCATCCCCAACGTGGTCTCGTTTCAGGGCCCCGGGGGCCAGGCCTCGGTCATCGATGTGACCAATCTGGCCTCCACGGCCAAAGAAAAACGAGTGGGCCTGCGCGACGAAGGGCAGCTCTCGCTCAGCCTGCACTACAACCCTGAAGACGCAGTGCACCAGGGATTGCGCACCGACCGCGCCAACCGCATCCGTCGACAGTTTCGGATCACCTTCACCGATGTGGCAGCTGCCACTTGGACTTTTTACGGCTATGTCACGCAGTTCAGCGTGCAAGGCGGCGTGGACGCGGTGGTCGAGGCCAGTGTGACCATTGAAATCGACGGCGACATCACAGAAAGTTAAAACCATGAATCTCCTGTCCAAAGAGGCCATCCTGGCCGCCGATGATTTGCCGCGTGAAGTCGTGAGCGTTCCCGAGTGGGGCGGTGTGGTGCATGTGCGCACCATGACCGGTACCGACCGCGACGCCTTCGAAGCCAGCCTGATCACAAAAGAATCCGTCCCGTCGTCCAAAGACCAACGCATGCACAACGTCCGCGCGCGTCTGGTTGCGCTCACCTTGTGTGATGAGTCGGGCGAGCGTTTGTTCCTGGATGGTGAGATCGACGCTCTGGGCCGTAAAAGTGCCCGGGCGCTTGACCGGGTGTTTGCCGTGGCCCAGCGCCTGAACGGCATCGGCACCGATGAGGCACAAGCCGCAAAAAACGCCTGATCGCCAGCCCCGCCCGGCGCTTTGTGTTTCGCCTGGCGCTGGCTTTGGGCACGCCGGTGCGGGAGTTACTGGCGCGCATGGGCTCGGATGAGCTCACCGAGTGGATGGCGTTTTATCAACTGGAGCCCTTTGGCGACTTTCGGGCGGACTTGCGCTCGGCCATCGTGGCGTCCACCTTGGCCAACGCCCACCGCAGCAAAGAGGGCAAGCCCTTCACCCCCGAGGACTTCATGCCCTTTGTGCATAAGCACCACAAAGAGCACCGCTCAGATCAGCCCACGGCCTCTGAAGCAGATGCATCACGCCTGAACATCGCCCGCTTCAAGGCCATGTTCGCGCACCGCATTAAAAGATAAGGCGACTCCATGGCTGATATCGGCTCACTGGTCATCAAACTTGCTGCCGATACTGCCGAGTTTCAGGCCGATCTCGGGCGCAGTGCGCGTTTGCTGGACAAGCACGCCTCGGAGATGAAAGCTTCGCTGCAGCAAGTGGCGAGCGTTGCCCGTACCGCTTTTGCTGTCGTCATTGGAACCACCTCGGTGGCAGCTTTGCGGGACTTTGTGGCCCAGACCCTGGAGACCTCGGCTGCGCTGCAGGGCCTGGCTGAGCAAACGGGGGCGAGTGCCATGGCACTGTCAGGCTTTGCGCCGGTGGCCACCATTTCGGGCACCGCCATGGACGCCATTGGCGGGAGCCTTGCCAAACTCTCCAAGGGCCTGGCAGGCGTTGACGACGAAACGGCCGGTGCCACCAAGGCGCTCCAGTTTCTGGGTATCCGGGCCAAGGATGCCAGCGGCAACCTGCGCGATCCGGCTGAGGTCATGAACGATGTGGCCTTGAAGCTGTCCGAATTTGAGGACGGCGCAGGCAAGACGGCCCTGGCCATGGAGCTTTTTGGCAAGTCGGGCGCGTCCATGCTGCCCTTTCTCAAAGACCTCGCAGAAAACCAGGACCTCAATATCCGCCTCACGGCCCAGCAGATCGAGGAAGCGGACAACGCCTCCAAAGCGCTGGCCCGCATGAAAGCCGAGTCGGGTTTTGTAGCGCAGACCCTGGTCACGGCCGCCATTCCGTCCATGACCGTGCTGGCGCAGGAGCTCAAACAGGTGCTGTTTGGCACTGACGATGCAGTGGGCGGTATCCAGCGTCTGCGCACCGATGGCGCGCTTACCACCTGGGCGCAGAACACGGCGTACGCCATCGCCGTGGTCATCGACGCCCTGCGCGGCATCGGCCAGACCATCAAGTCGGTGATTGGCAGTTTCCAGGCGGTGTGGGCAGACATCGAACTGGCCGGGACATTTTTAGCGGGAGGCGAGGGACTCAATCCGTTCTCTGAAGAGAACCGTGCACGCCTCAAGGCAGCGCTGGACAAGCGCAACACGATCGTCGAGCAGGCAAATCAGAACTACGTCGAGCTGTGGGACATGCCACTCTTGGCCGATGCGGTCACCAAGCGCTTTGATGACATCCGCAAAGCCACTGACGCGAGCAGTACCGAAACGACTGCACCGGCTCCCCGCAAGCGCCTGAACTACAGCACCGCCACCACGAGCGTCACAGCTACGGCCATGGCAGGCATCGACAGTGAGCTCAAGCGCCTGCAAGCCTTGGTGGATGTGGAGTCCGGCATCCTCAAGGATCGCCAACGCATCATCGACCTTTATGAAAACCAGGGCTACCTGAGTTTCAAGGAAGCCAGTGAGGCCCGCCTGGCGGCACAGCAGGACTTCACGCAAAAGCTCTCTGCCTTGTCTTCGGATGAGGAAGCCGTTTTGCGCCGAGGCCTCGAGACGGTCGCTAAAACCAGCCAGGACAAACTGAGGCTCCAGGACAAACTTGCGGAAATCGCCCTCAAACGCCAAAAGCTCGAGCGCGACGCCCAGCAGTCAGACCTGGAGCGTCAGATCCGGCTGCCTGGCGAATCCCTCAAAGACCTGCAAGAGCAGGCCTCGCGTGGTCAGGCCCAGTTGCGTGCCAGCGAAGAGCAGATCAAGACGCTGCGCGAGACCGGCTCCATCAGCGAGCTCGAGTCCCTCCGCCGCTTGGGCGAAGCCCGTCAGGAAAGCGCCAGTCAGCTGGCCAGTCTGGCCCAACAAGCTCGTGCCCTTGCTGACGCCGCCCCCGGCAATGAAAAACTTGCCGAAGCCCTTCGCAAAATCGAGGAAGCTGCGCGCCAGGCAGCTGATGGCGCACAGCTGTTGACGCAGCGGGCCAAGGAACTCTCGGACCCCGAGGCGGGGTTTTCCAAAGGCCTGCGCGCTGTGGCCGAGGAAGCCGAGCAAATCGGCAAGCAGATGGAAGCGGCCACCGTTCGCGCCTTCAATGGCATGACGGATGCGCTGGTGGGCTTTGTGATGACGGGCAAGCTCGACTTCAGGTCGCTGGCGAACTCCATCATCTCGGATTTGATCCGCATCCAGATCCAGCGCACCATCACCTTGCCCCTGGCCAAAGCCATGAGCAGCTTCTTTGGTTTTGCCGATGGCGGGGTCATGACGGCACAGGGACCACTGCCATTGTCAGTACCGTTGCGGGGCTACGCCAGCGGAGGGATTGCCAATTCGCCGCAACTGGCGGTGTTTGGCGAAGGCTCGAGGCCAGAGGCCTATGTGCCGTTGCCCGATGGGCGGACCATTCCCGTGACCATGAGCGGTGGCGCTGCGGGTGCCGGCTTGGGGTCGGGCACCGTCTTCAACATTTCCGTGAACGTCTCGGACTCGGGTACATCAACACGGGGTGACAACGCGGGTGGTCGTGACCTGGGTCAGGCGGTGGCCAATGCAGTGCGCCAGGAGTTGCTCGCGCAAAAGCGGGCCGGAGGTTTGCTCGATAGCAGGAGGGCTTTGTAAATGGCTGTTTTTACATGGATCCCTTCCTTGGGTGCCAGTATGGCCATGCGGCCCAATGTGCGCCGTGTGGCTTTTGGGGATGGCTATGAGCAGCGCCTGACCTTTGGCATCCACACCCAAGCCGAGGTCTGGACGCTGGAGTTTCGTGGACGCACCACGCAGGATGCCGGTGCCATGGATTCGTTCTTGCGCGCTCGCGGGGGTGTGCAGGCCTTTGAGTGGACCACCCCGGGAGGCACTGCGGCCAAGTTCACCTGCGAAGAGTGGAGCCGCTCAGTGGATGAGCCCAACGTCGAGACGGTGCGGGCCACGTTCAAACAGGTGTTTGATTTGTCATGACCGAGTCCATTCAAACCAGTGAAGCGATCACCGCAGAAATCCAGAAACTTGCGCCCAGTGCTGTGATCGAGCTCTTTGTGCTGGATCTGTCGCTATTTGGGCAGGGACCCGTGCGCTTTCATGCAGGCACCAACGCCCTCCTGCAGCGTGTGGTCTGGCAAGGCTACGCCTATGAGGCGTTTCCGATCCAGGTAGAGGGCTTTGAGTTCAACGGTGGCGGGCAGGTGCCTCGTCCCCGGCTGCGAGTGGCCAATGTCACGGGCTCGATCACCGCTCTGGTGCTGAGCTACCAAGACCTGGTGGGTGCCAGGATCACCCGCAAGCGAACCCTGGCCAAGTACCTCGATGCGGTCAATTTTGAGGGCAGCGTGAACCCGACGGCAGACCCTTTGGCCGAGTTTGCCGACGATGTGTACAGCGTTGACCGCAAGTCGCGTGAAACGCGCGAGGTGGTCGAGTTTGAGTTGGCCGCATCCTTTGATCTGGAAGGCGTCAGCTTGCCGCGCCGTCAGATTGTGCAAAACGTCTGCCCTTGGTCCTACCGGGGTGCCGAGTGTGGTTACACGGGCAGTGCGTATTTCAACGCCAGCGATGAGTTGGTGAGCAGCAGGGCGCAGGACACCTGCGGCAAACGCCTGGCATCTTGCCAGAGGCGTTTTGGGACGAACGCTGAGCTGCCCTTCGGGGGCTTTCCTGCCGCTGGCTTGTTTCGATGAGGGCTCAAGGCAATCCTTGAATGAAATCAATCCATGAATGAAGTCAATCAGTCTTTGGCATTGGCCCACGCCGCGCGCGAGTATCCCCGGGAAGCCTGTGGCTTGGTGATTGTTCAAAAGGGCAGGCAGGTGTACTGCCCCTGCCGCAACATTGGCTTGGGGACCGACCAATTCGTGATTCACCCTGAAGACTATGTGCAGGCCCATCATCAGGGTGAGATCGTGGGTGTCTTTCACTCACATCCGAATTTGCCTGCGCAGCCCAGCCAGGCCGATCGTGTGGCTTGCGAGGCCACAGGCTTGCCGTGGTTCATCGTTTCCTTTCCCGCCGGTCAGTGGGCGCAGATCAAGCCTGAGGGGTACGTTGCGCCCCTGGTAGGTCGTCAATGGGCACATGGTGTGCTCGACTGCTACGCCCTGGTTCGCGATTGGTACGGTCAGGAGCGGGGCATTGAGCTGCCGAACTTCGAGCGCTTTGACGAATGGTGGAAGCGCGGCATGAACCTGTACCTGGACAACTTTGGTTCGGCTGGGTTTGAAGTTGCTGATCTGACCGATCTCAAAGTAGGCGATGTGCTTTTGATGCAGGTGGCTTCACCGGTACCCAACCATGCATCTGTGTATCTGGGCGATGGTTTGATCCTGCACCATTTACAAGGCAGGCTCTCCAGCCGGGACGTGTACGGCGGCTACTGGCAAAAGGTCACCACCCACGCTTTGAGGCACCCACACTTGCACACACACCACCACCTACAAGCACACCGCTCTGATAGCGAGTCACGCGATGGCCACAATCCTTCTTCTTGGTGAACTGGGCAGGCGCTTTGGCCGTCGCCATCAGATGGCAGTGGCTTCGGCCGCAGAGGCTGTGCGCGCCCTGTGCGCCAATTTCCCGCAATTCGAGCGCGAGTTGGTGTCCTCTGGCGAGCGGGGGGTGGGCTACCGTGTTCTGGTGGAGCGCGACGCCTTGTCGCTCGAGCGCCTGCATGAACCCACCGGTCAGCAGCGCATCACCATCGCACCCGTGGTCTCCGGGGCAGGAGGCAACGGCTTGGGTCAGATCCTTCTGGGGGCGGCGCTGATCGCCGTGTCGTGGTGGAACCCAATGGGCTGGGCAGCAGCGGGTTCATTCCTGTCCCAAGCCACCCTGTATTCGGTGGGCACATCCATGATTTTGGGCGGCGTGGCCCAGATGATCGCACCCACCGCTAAAGCCACCGACCCTTCTGAGCGACCAGAAAACCGCCCAAGCTACGTCTTCAACGGGGCTGTGAATACCACCGCCCAAGGCCATCCCGTGCCTGTGGGTTATGGCCGCATGATCGTGGGCTCGGCCGTGATCAGCGCGGGCATAGATGTTGATGAAATACCTGTCGATGAAATACCCGTTGACGAGAGTCCTGTATGACGACGCCTTTGACAGATTCCAGGCCTTTGATCATCGGTGCGGGTGGTGGTGGCAAGTCCGGTGGTGGCAGCGCCCGTGTGGCGCAAGAAGCGGCCGACAGCTTGCGCTCCAAAGCCTACGCGCGCGTGGTCGACCTGGTGTGCGAAGGAGAAATCGAAGGCTTGGTCCAGGGCCTGCAGTCGGTGTTTCTGGACGACACGCCTATCCAGAATGCCGATGGCAGCTACAACTTCTCCGGAGTCACACTCGAGAGCCGCCCGGGCACTCAGCAGCAGGGCTACATCCCCGGCTTTGCCTCGGTAGAAAACGAGGTCTCGGTCGGCGTGGAGTGCAAGTTTGATCAGCCGGTCGTGCGCTCCATCACGGACCCCGATGTCGACGCTGTGCGCCTGAAGGTCAGCATGCCCGCACTGACCTTGCAGGACACCACCAACGGCGATTTGAATGGCACATCGGTCAGCTATGCGATCGATGTGCAGTCGGCGGGCTCCGGTTTTGTACAGGTGATCACCGATACGGTCTCGGGCAAAACCACCTCGCGCTACCAGCGCAGCTATTACGTGCCGCTGCCTGGCACTGGCCCCTGGGATGTGCGATTGCGCAGGCTCACCGAAGACGCGACCCAGAGCAGCCTGCAAAACAAAACCTTTCTGGACGCGTACACCGAGGTCATCGAGAGCAAGCTGCGCTATCCCAACAGCGCCTTGATGGCCCTGCGGGTGGATGCCTCTCAGTTCAACGCCATCCCCCGGCGCAGCTATGACTTGAAGCTCCTGCGCGTGCGGGTACCGAACAACTACGCCCCTGAAACCCGGTCATACACCGGAATCTGGGATGGCACGTTCAAGGTGGCCTGGACCGACAACCCGGCATGGTGCTTTTACGATTTGGTGACCAACACCCGCTACGGTCTTGGCAACTACATCCCAGAGTCTCAAGTGGACAAATGGGCGCTGTACCGGGTAGCGCGTTACTGTGACGATCTGGTGCCCGATGGTCTGGGTGGGTATGAGCCCCGCTTCACCTGTAACCTGTACCTGCAAACCCGTGAGCAGGCCTATAAGGTCGTGCAGGACATGGCCTCGGTGTTTCGGGGCATGGCCTACTGGTCGGGCGGTGCCATCACGGTCACGCAGGATGCACCGCAAGACCCGGTCTACCAGTTCACCGCTGCCAACGTCATCGACGGGGAGTTCGCCTACCAGGGCTCATCTGCCAAGGCTCGCCACACGGTGGCCCTGGTCAGTTGGATCGATCCGGAGGATTTTTATCGGCAGAAGGTGGAATACGTCGAGGATGTGGCGGGCATCGCGCGCTACGGCGTGGTGCAAGCCGATGTGGTGGCCATGGGTTGCACCTCGCGTGGTCAGGCCAATCGGGTGGGCAAATGGCTGCTTTACTCCGAGCAGTCCGAGTCGGAAATCATCACCTTTCGCACAGGCCTGGAAGGGGCTGTGGTGCGCCCAGGAGATGTCATTCAGGTGGCTGATCCGGGTCGCGGTGGCATGCGCCTGGGTGGACGCATCGCTGCAGCTACTACCACCAGCGTCACGCTGGATCAGGATTTACCGGCCGATTTGCCCTGGAGGATCTCGGTCATCTTGCCCGACGGCAATGTGCAAGAGCGGCAGGTGGGGGCCAACTTCAATGGAGTGAGCGGACGAACGCTCACGGTGACCATTCCCTTTAGCGTAGCTCCACAAACCGATGCCATCTGGGGGCTGGCTTCGACCATCATCGAGCCTCAGTTGTTTCGGGTGGTGTCAGTGGCCGAACGAGAGCCCGGTGTGCACGAAGTCACGGCCCTGGCCCACAACCCGGGCAAGTACGCCGCCATCGAAGAAGGCCTGGCGCTGCAGCCGCGCGCCATCACGGTACTGTCGGACATGCCCGCAGTGCCCACGGGGTTGAGCATGCAAGAGAGCCTGTACCGGGTCAAAGACCGGGCGCAGGTGTTGGTGCAGCTGTCCTGGGCTGAAGTGCCAACGGCCATTGCCTATCGACTGTCCTACAGGGTAGGGGGTGGCAACTTCGTGAGCCTGCCGCTGACCAGTGCCAATTACATTGAAATTCGCGATGCCCAGGAGGGCGATTACGAGTTCAGTCTGAGAGCCATCGGTATCACCCGCAAGGAAAGCGCACCCGCCACACTCAGCGCTACGGTGCTGGGCAAGACACTGCCCCCGTCGGATGTCACCGGATTCACGGTCCAGCGCCGCATGTCCGATCTGTTGCTGAGCTGGGACGAACTGTCCGATGCCGATCTGGCGGGCTACGAGGTGAGGGTGGGGCCCGGCTGGGACGACGCCCAAGGGGTGGCCTCCACCTCGGGCACGCAGATGGTCCACGACCAGGATGCGGCCGGGCAGTACCCGTATCACATCCGTGCCTACGACACCTCGGGCCAGTACAGCGCGCATGTCACCACCTTCGTGCTGACATTGCTGGCCCCCGCCACGGTACGCCAGTTCGATGTGGTCCAGTCAGCCAACCGGCTGGAGTTTCGCTGGCAACCCAACCCCGAGCCCGAGGTGGTGGGCTATGAGCTGCGAGAGGGGGCAGCCTGGGATGCATCGCTTTTTGTGGCCGAGGTCAAATCCACGAGCTACACATTGCCTTCAGGCTTTGACGGCGAGCGCAAGTTCTGGATCAAGGCGATCGCCTCGCCCGGCATCTACAGCGACACGCCCACCTTCGTCTCGACCGTGGTGGCTCAGCCGCAAAACGCCAACCTGATCCTCGCGCGAGATGAGCAGGCTGCTGGCTTTGCTGGCACCAAGCATTTCGCCTCGGTGGTCACGGTCAATGGCAAAAACGTGCTGCGCATGAACACCGGTGCACAAGTGGCCGAATACCTCTTTGAGCTGGATCTGGTCTCGCCCATCCGGGCGCAGAACACCTTGCTCAGCAGTTTGGGGGCGTCGGTCGACGACCGCACCACCTGGCAGGAAGCCAACTTTGTCTGGAGCGGTGACGCTGCCAGGCGGCAGTGGACCTATGACGGTGCCATCGCCAACGTGGATGCGCGGTTCCAGATGGCGCGCCAGGATGTCTTGCACCCAGGTGAGCTGTACGGCTGGCGGCTCAGTGGCACGGTGATGGGCATCGGCAACCTGCAAGCGAACCCCTCGGCGGGTGTGAGTTACGGCGATGGCCGCTATGGCGAGGGGCTCATGGTTAAGGACACCACACAGGTGGCCTGGGCTGTGAACATGCCTCAGGTGTTCCACACCTCGTTCTGGTTCATCCCCCAAGAGGTCACGACCTGCGTGATTTGGAAAGCAACGGGCCTTGGAGGGGCATTGCTGCTGGGCTATGACGCCCAGACCCAAGACTTCTTTCTGGAAGACCACTTGTCCAGGCGTGTCACGTTGGCGTTCGAGCTGCTGGCATCCGATCGGGTCTGTCTGGGGGTGTGCCAGACCCAAACCGAGCGCCGCCTGTTTGCTTGCAGGATGGGCGGCCCTGTCCATGCGGCCAGCGCAGGGATGGAGCCCGTGGGTGGGTTCAGCAGTTTGCAGCTGTACTGAGCCGGGCCGTTCACAACGTCTGCATTTGCAGATTCAGCGCAGCCATCACAGGCAACGCGCTCGACACAGGCGCTGCTCCCCAAAAGGGCAGCGCTTTTTTTAAGCCATTCACATTCAGTGACTTTTACCAAGGCAACACATGATTGACGAAACCATGCAACTGCAGGGGGCGATGACCCTCATTGTTCGACGCGCCAGTGGCGACATCGAAACCGTTCACAAAGACAACATCATCGTGAACGTTGGCTTTGATTTCATCGCCGACGCCATCGGAAAATCAGCCAGCCGTCCCTCGGTCATGGGCTTCATCGCCTTGGGCACGGGCACCACGGCGGCTGCGGCCAGCCAGTCGGCGCTGGTCTCTGAGCTCGACCGAAACGCCGCCACTTACGCGCACACGGTGGGCACCAAGGCTTTTAGCTTCACGGCGGACTTTCCTGCGGGTGACGGAACGGGGGCGATCACGGAAGCGGGGGTGTTCAATGCCGCATCGGGCGGGATCATGCTCGACAGGGTGGTGTTTCCGGTGGTCAACAAAGGTGCAGATGACAGCCTGACCGCAGTGTTCACCTTCACCATGAGCTGATCGCCATGGCTGAGACGGTCACCGTGGGCGAATCTCAAGGCCCGCGCTACACCTGGGCCAATGCCAGTTTCATATGGACAAGCGCCAGTGCAGGCAAGTCCTGGCTCACCGCGTACCCCGCTGTCTATGTGGTGGCCGTGGCTGCCACGCTGGCTTGGGGCGAGGCGACAGGCCGCCTCCATGGCAAGCGGCTCGCTGAAGGCGTGTCCCTCTCAGAAGAGCGGCGGCATCAAGCCGCACTAATGAAGACGGAGTCGATGGGGTTTGCCGACACCTATTACGACCTGATTGCCTATGTCTTGCGCTGGGTCGAATCTCTGGGTGTGGCCGAAAGCGTCTCCAAGGCTGGCCACAAGTCTGTGCATGAAAACCTCCAAACGCTGGACGACCTGGCCCGCTCTGTGACCAAAACCGTACAAGAAGGTTTGCCCGTGAAGGAAAGCCTCTCGCGCCGGGTGCTCCAAAAGCATGGCGAGAGCCTGCCGATGGCGTCAGTTAGTGCACGGCTGGCCAGCAAAGCATTCGCTGAAGGGGTGGATTTGACCGATGGCCTGGATCAAGGCTTCAGCAAACGCGTTACCGAAGCCCTGAACTTTGCCGAGACCTATTACGACCTGATCGCTTTCATCCTGCGAATAGGCGAAGGATTGGCCCTGAGCGATCAGGCCTCGAGGAAGCTTCAAAAACCTGTCTCGGAGGCTTTGAGCACCAACGATCAGCTCACCCGCCAATCTTTCAAACAGGTGACCGAGGGACTGGCGTTTGCAGAAAACTTGGGCCGCACGGTGGCGTACAAGCGATTCCTGCAAGAAGGGCTGGGGGTGTCAGATGCTCTGCGCCGGGCGATGCGCGTGGCGGCCCACGAAGCCCTGGCCCTTGCCGAGCAGTACCGCCGCCACGCCAATGGCGTGATCAGCGACATGATCGTGGCCAGCACCGAGATCACCGAGGCCGATTTTGCAAACATTGTGGAAGCTGGCCATCCGCCGGGCTACACGGATTTCCGGGATTTCATTCAGGGTGACTACACCTACCAGAAGGCCTTGTTTCGGGCCATCCTGAAGTCCAGAAACTCGGACAGAGGTTTCATCGATGCGCTGCGCGTCACGGTCGATGTGCCGGATGTCTTTGACCGGGGCTCTGTGCAGATCACCGACGCGCAGGCAGGCGCTGTGATTGGGTTTTCTCGAACTTTCAGGGTCCCGCCTGAAGTGACCATGACCCACAAGGGCGGCACGGTGGTCGCCATTCCACGCCTGTCCAGTGCAGTCACGCGAACAGGGTTCACTGCTGTTTTAGAAAACACCGCTGGCACCCGCGTGACCGGCACCTTCACCTGGATCGCTCAGGGGTACTGATAGCCCCTATGCAGCCGAGTCATTTGTCCATCCATTCAACATGCAAAACTTCACCGACATCCCGTCGTCGCGCACGCTCTCTGATTCTTTGATCGAGATCCTGAACAACGACAAGACAGCGATCTCCTGCAACAGCGGAACCACGTTCCCGACCACTAACCAACAGGTGGGCATGCTGTGCTATCGCACCGACCAGCTCAAGCTCTATCAGTTGATCGGGACTAACCCAGACAACTGGCGCTTCATCATGGATTTGGCCAGTGGGATCGATGCCCAGTTCGCGGCCAAGCTCAACGTGGCAGCCTACACCGCAGCGGATGTGCTGGCCAAGCTGCTCACGGTGGATGGCTCTGGCTCGGGTCTGGACGCCGACCTGCTCGACGGACAACATGCCAGCGCTTTTGCTTCGGCGTCGCACAACCACAACGCGGCCTATCTGGGCATCAGTGCCAAAGCGACGGATTCGGATCGCCTTGATGGCTATGACTCATCTGCCTTTGTCCGCTCGGTCAACGGGGGCGGCCCCGACGCCAACGGCAATGCAACGGTCAGCATCGATCTGTCTGGCCGTGTCGCCCGCAGTGGTGACAGCATGAGCGGTCGGCTCACATTGCCCAGTCAAACTGTCCAGAGCACCTCGCCCACGATCGACTTTTACGACACGGACCAGGGCAGCACCCGCTACTTGCATGTCAACAGCAACCTGATGGGGTTTTTGAAGACCGACGGCAACTGGGACATGTACATGAACAACGGCGGCTCGATGTGGACCGCCAACTATGGCTGGTTACACGATTACTTCTTCCGTTCAACAGCCAATTGCGCAAGCCAGCCTGGTACAGGCGATGTGGCCATCAATTGTTATGGCAGCGGTAATGTCAACTCAGGCCGGATTCACGAACTGATAGATGAAGGCGGGCAAATCAGGCTGCGATCGGTCAGATATTTCACCAACTGCGACTGCAACTGCAATTGCTGCGGCTGCTGATGGGGTAGATCTGTCATGAATACCATTCGTATGCCTTACCCCTTGCAAAGTCCTGCCAGTACCAACAACGCGCAAAGCATCAACAAAGTCCGCATCGAGCGGATCGATGGAGACTTCTACATCGAGCATCTTTTGCCAGCCTATGAAATGGCACTGGATGCATCTGGGCGTGTCATTGACGAAACCGCACAGCCCAGCCTGGCAGGCCATCAAAGCGCCTTCGTCCATACCCTGCGCCAAGCTGACTTGCAGCAGTTGGCTCAGGACCCAGGCAATGCCTATACCGTCTGGCTCTTTGCTTTGCGACAAGGGCAGAGCGAGCCGGTGTGGATCAACAAGTTCGCACAGACTGCACTTTCCAAAGAAGGGTTCCGGGAATACTGGAACCAGCAGCCCATGCTGGTCTTGGCCCAGCTTTGGATCCCGCCGCTCGGTCTGGAGCCCTCGCTGGTGCTCATGTGTTCGCCACACGCAGACCAGACCGAAGTGACAGGTTTTGAGTTTGAGCACGCTTGGGAAACCAATTCTGTTGCCATGGTCATGGCGTTTCCGCTGTTTCGCATGGCCGATGAAGGAGGCGATCCACGGCGCATCCGAATCATGGCGGTCAATGACCAAGGTGAGGCGATCCCGGCGTCCGGGCAGGTGCTCCTGAGCACCACGGCCGGAGCCTTGAGCAACAGCCGCCCAAGCCTAGAGAAAGGCCAAGCCCTGGTCACACTCTTTGGCGCAGATCCTGGTGCACTGGCCAAGATCAAGTTGGGTTTCAAGTGGTTCAGTGGCGTCGAAGAGCTGGAGGTGCGGGTGTGACCCTTGCTGAAAATGTCCGTGTGCGCTTCGTGCAGCGGGTCGATGAGTTCACACAGCCGCTGGCCGTAGAGGTTCTGGCCGAAGCTGATCGCCTGTCTTGGCGACTGTGGGAGCCATTGGAGATGTTGCGGCCAGAGGGTCCGGTCGGCAAGGTCACCCAGATGCAGTATCGGGTCCATCCTTCAGGTGCTTCAATGTCAGACCCTGATTCATTGCCGAGGCGGGGCCAGCCCAGTCCCTACACGTTGCCGGTTCGCTCGGACATGCCCGTCGGGCACACCGAGACCATTGATGGGCAGCCATGGGGCCTCGTCGATGAAATCGCCCTGGATCCACAGGCCATGCGCGCCAAACCACGCATGTACGGGCAGCACCTCAGCGACTGGGCCGCGTGGATGTTTGTCCTGTGCATGGACACCTGGCGCTTCATGGCACCCTTTAACCGTCATGTTCTGACCCGCACCAGCCAGGTAGACAGCGAAGGCTTTACCGGCTTGTCCTTGCCGCTGACCAAGGCACGCCAGAAGCACTTGGTCGCCGGATCTTGCCTGGTGCCTTGGCATGAACAGCCGCTCAGTGCTCAGATGGTGCTTCGCATCAACGCCTACCCAGGGGGCGCGCTGTGGACCAATTTACCGGTGGATGAGCATGTGCGCTATGCCAAGACAAGTGATGCACTGCTTGGGCACGCGCACACCATTACCAGTCTGCACGCGCATTTGCCCACATTCAGTGTTCATGTTCCGCCAGTGGTTGGACCTGATCAGTGGGTCGAGCTCGAAATCCGGGCTTCCGAGCCTGTCGATGCCTGGCTGCATGTGCACGCTGTTTCGGGTTATGTCACGCACCGCCGTGTGCGCATGCAAGCAGGTCGCGCCCAAGTTCGGGCACTGGCCTTGGGCTTGCGTGCTGGAGAAAACCTGCACCTTAAATTTGGATTAGGGGCCGTCACCGCACTGGCCCAAGGAGTGATTCATGTCATTTGACACATCAGCGCACGCCCCACCACCCATCATGGCGGTGGCCACACAAGCCAGCCCGCACCCGGCCTCATCGGCCTTCGCCTCAGAAAACCACCCAACGCAATCCCAGCGTTGGGTTTTTTCTTTGTGGCCCAGCACCGTGCATGTTCAGCCGTCGGGCTTGTCACCCCTGCTGCTTGAGCGGTTGGCGCAAGCCGTCCTGCGGGAGGACGTCCACCACCGCTGGGGCCCCGAGGCCTGGCAGTGCCGCAGCCACGACTTGCTGCAGGCAGGCATATCTCCGGCAGATGGTCTTGGTGACATGCTGGCGGGGGTCCGCGCGCACCTGCAATCCATCTGGGGCACATACCGCTATCGGCTGAGCGCCCACATCATGCGATGCCAGCCAGGATTCCATGTGGCAGAGCACGTTGCCAGCGCACGCGCTGGACTCAACACGGTGTTGTTTTTGCAAGGCGACTACGCCCTGACCGACAGCCCCAACGTTCGAACGTCCGGCTGCATGGTCATTGGCAATCCCGCCAAACGCGTCAATGAAAGTCTACTGCCCTGGGAGACGCCGGTGCATTTCCCGATCACCCCGCAGCCTGGCCTGCTGGTGACCATGCCGCTGTGCACACCGCACGGTTACTTTCCGCTGCGCACCCAGTCGTGCGACACCTTGGCCATTGAGTTTCACTCGGTGGCCGAACCGGAGGCTGATCATGCTTGATCTGCGCAGCCCGGTTTCATTTGCCGATGGTGTTTTGGATCAGTCGACCTCTCAGGCGCTCATCGATTGGCTGCAGCACCTGCAGTACCGCTACTACCGCATCACCAACAAAAACGAGCCAGAGCCATTCCCGATCTGGCACCGTGAGCTGATGGGGCGGGATTGGCCCATCAACCAAGCCTCTGACTACAGCTGCACGCCGCAATTCCTACAGGACGAATCGAGCGTGCTGCCCCATGTCTGGGTGTCCTGCATGCGCGCACTGAAGTTACCCGTCATGACCCAGTGCCATGGCGTGTACGCCAATGCCAACACCCATGGCAACGAGGGCAATGTCCACATCGACAGCCAGCATCCACTGGACAGAACCCTTTTGATTTACGGCGTGCGGCAATGGCAAGCGGGGTGGGGCGGGGAGACAGTGTTCTACGACCAGGACGACCGCTTGCTCGGCTCTGTCATGCCCGCGCCTGCTCGGGCGGTGTTCTTTGCCGGGCACATCCGCCATGGCGTCAACCCCATCTCCCGCGCCTGCCGCGATCTGCGGCCAGTGCTGGTGTTCAAAACGCGGCTTCAGGAGCCGCAAAAGGTCCTCTCATGAAATTTGAAATTCATGCCTTGCACAAGGACGGTCATCAAGTCTTGCTTCACTACGACAACCAGCTGTCTGAGCTGACTTGGCAGAACGGCACGCCCGTGCTGCCTGTTCAACCTGGAACGTTTCGCGATGCCACGGTGGTTTCGGTCAACCAGCCTGGTCGCAAGGGGAATGTCCGCGTTCTCAAAATCAGCCTGGGTCTGTCCTGCAACTACGAATGCAGCTACTGCAACCAGCGCTTTGTGCCGCATGCGGATGCCAGCCATCCCGATGACATTGAGCCTTTCATCGGTCAACTGACGGACGCGCTGATTGAACCCCCAGAGCGCATCGAGTTCTGGGGCGGTGAGCCATTGGTCTATTGGAAGACGCTCAAACCGCTGGCTGAGCGCCTACGTGGCCTGTATCCACATGCCCAGTTCAGCTTGATCACCAACGGCAGCTTGCTCGATGCGCAAAAGATCGAGTGGATCGACCAGATGGGGTTCTCTGTGGGCTTGTCTCATGACGGCCCTGGCCAGTCCAGCAGAGGCCCAGATCCGCTCAGTGATCCTGAGCGGCACGCTGCCATCATGTCGCTCTATACCCGGCTTCATCCTCAAGGGCGCATCAGCATCAATGCCATGGTGCATGCGGGCAATCAGAGCCGCGCACAGATTCAGGCCTGGCTGCAGCAACGGTTTGGCCAGGATGTGCGCATCGGGGAGGGGGCTTTCATTGACCCCTATGACGAGGGTGGCTTGGCCGCAACCCTGCCAACCCCTCAGGACCATTTTCGCTTCAGGGCCCAGGCCTACAAAGAGCTACGGTTGGGTTTGGTTTCTCGCATGTCGGTTGCTCAGCAGCGCATCATGGATTTCGTGCAGTCCATCCGGACCGCGCGTCCGGCCTCCTCCTTGGGGCAAAAGTGCGGCATGGACCAGGCCAGCCATCTGGCCGTAGACCTGCACGGCAATGTGCTCACCTGCCAAAACGTGAGTGCTGCGGCTGTCTCTCCCAACGGACAGCCGCACAAGATCGGTCACCTCTCTGACTTGGCCAACGTACAAATGCGGACGTCTACCCACTGGAGCCAAAGAGCCGACTGCCCCAGCTGTCCAGTCTTGCAGCTGTGCAAAGGCTCGTGCATGTTCCTGGATGGGCCGCTTTGGGAGGCCGGTTGTGGCGCAGCGTTTTCGGACAATGTGCCCTTTCTGGCCGCCGCCATCGAATACCTGACCGGCTGCATCCCGTACTACATCGACGGTGACTTCAGACAAGACCGAAAAGACATTTTTGGGCAAATCCACCGAGTGCCCCAGCAGCCCCGCAAACGCGTGATTCCCATCTTGGCGCACGACACATCTGTCGCCGCCTGATTCAACATCCATCCAACCCAACATTCGCCCGCCTGACCTGGTCAGTGCGGGCTTTTTACTTTGGAGACTCGTATGCCTGAACCGACAAGCTCTGGCGTGGCAGGAGCGGCCGCTGCTTACAAGGCCTTTGGGGGTACTGCTGCGGCGGTGGCCAGTGGTGCCACGCTGGCCGCCGTGGTGGTAATGCTCATGACGCCGCCGCGCGACAAACGTGAATGGGCCGTGGGGCTCATCAGCACCGTGGTCTCCAGCATTGGAGGTGGAGCGATGACTGTTGAGTATTTGCAGTTGCACCACTGGGCGTTTTCTACCGTGGGTCTGTGTGCCTTGGGTGGGCTCATGTTCGCCTGCGGATTGCCCGGATGGGCCATGGTTCGCTGGGTGTTCAACTTCATTGGACAGCGTCGAGACGCCTCCATTGACGAAGTGGCCAAGGATGTGAAGGAGATGCTGTGAACCCAACTGAATTCATCATGCGCCTGACGAAACCGGCGGTGGAGTCACAGCGCACGTCTGGTGTACCCGCAAGTATCACGATCGCGCAGGCGGCGTTGGAGTCCGCCTGGGGTGATTCGGGCCTTGCAAAGGCCGGGAACAACCTCTTTGGCATCAAGGCCGACAGCCGCTGGCGTGGCGAGACCCTCACCATGAATACACGTGAGTTCATCAAGGGGCAATGGCTTGTTGTGCCAGCCAAGTGGCGAAAGTACGGCAGCTGGCAGGCCAGCATTGATGACCATGCCGCATTCCTCAGAGGCAATCCGCGCTATCGGCCATGCTTTCTGTGTCAGACCACGGAGGCATTTGCACGTGCATTGCTCACAGCTGGGTATGCAACTGATCCTGGCTATGCCGATAAGTTGATCAACATGATCGACAAATACCAGCTCGCAATGCTGGATACGCCGTCGGAGGCCGCATGAGTACCTGGCTAATGCCCTGGCTCAGCGCCTTACCCCTGCGATGGATCATCTCAAGCCTATTGGCTGCGGGCCTGTTTTTGGCCGGCTACCGGCTGGGGCAGCAGGGCGTCCAACAGGCCTGGGAGGCTGAGCGCATGCAGCAGCAAACCGCCGCCTTGGCGCAATCCCTGCAGGTGGCCCAGGTTCAAACCCAACAAGAACAGATCAACCAGCGCATCAGCACCGATCATGACACCCGAAAAAACCAACTTCAGCACCTGTGGCGGCCCCAAAAATCGCCCATTTCGCCCATCTCGCAGGTTCCTGCTCCGCATGGGGCTAATGACCAGCGCACTGACGCTGAGCGCTTGCGCAAGTCAGCCTCCAGCCCCGACAGTCCCAGCACCGTGTCCGCCCATGCCGAGCCTGCCACCGGTGCTGATGCTGCCGCCTCCCACGCTGTATCTGATCCCGCCAGCGCTCAGATCCCCGTGACTTGTGAGCAATTGGCCAGCGACGCCGCGCAGGCCACGCTCATGGTCTTGACTTTCCAGCGCTGGTTTGCGGAACAAGCCAGAGCCCTGGAGCAGAGCCGGTAGCCACTGTTCCAAAAATCACAGTCCTTTCGCTTGACTTGTGTCCCCGCCAGAGCGTTCATGCGGGTATGACATTTCAAACAAGCCATGTATGACCCCCAGGTTGCTCACCACGCAAGAGGCGGCTGAGCGCCTGGGCCTCACTCCTGGGAGCCTGCAAAAACTGCGCTGGCAGGACGATGGCTTGCCCATCTTTCAGCAAGGCCTCGATGTCCATTACCGGCTGGAAGACCTTGAGGCCTTCGAGCAGCGGGAAGTCAGAACTCTCCTCAAGCAAGTGCTGCAGCATGAGCGGCCCCTGCCGCTCATCCGGTCCATAGCCCGCTCGCTCGACCTGGCGGTCAACACCCAAGGCATTGAATCTGATCCCACGGTGTTTAAGCCAGCGGTGCGCGAAGACCTCAAGCCTGCGCCGAAGGTCAAGGCACCTGTGCCCATGGCCGGATCCAAGCCTGCGTCCCAAGCGCAAACCAAATCACCCCAAGACCTGACATTAGCGCCGGGTCACGCCTGGTACCTGGTTCACACCAAAGGACGACAGGAGGACACTGCCATCACCAACCTGCAGCGGCAGAACTTCCGCTGCTACATGCCCATGCTTTATGTGGAAAAGGCGCGTCGGGGCAAGCCTGCGGTGGTGGCCGAGCCTATGTTTCCGAGCTACGTGTTCGTCCAGCTGGACACCAGCGACAACATCAAAGGGCAAAGTTGGTCGCCCATTCGCTCCACCTTGGGCGTTCGGGATCTGGTCAAGTTTGGTGGTCATCCCGCCAAAGTCGATGCCGATCTGATCACGGCTCTGCACGAGCGCGAGCAACTGCAGCAGTCCAACCCTCAGGCCCTCTTTGCCGCAGGCGACAAGGTCGTCATCACCGATGGCCCATTCGCGGGCATCGAGGCGATCTACCAAACAGCAGATGCTGAGCAGCGTTCCATGATCTTGCTGTCCATGCTCAACAAGCCCGTGGCCATGCGCATTGAGCCGGGCAAGTTGCGTAAATGTGGCTGATCGCAAAAAAGTCTGCACAAATGGTCCAGAAACGACTTGATAGCTCTGCCGCTTCGAAGCCAACATGGTTCGAACGAACAGAACCCAGCAGTCCACAAGTCCACATGACCCCAGAAGATCCACCCAAAACATTTCGCGCCGCGCAGTACGTGCGCATGTCCACTGAGCATCAGCAGTACTCCACCCACAATCAGGCTGACAAGATTCAGGAATACGCCGACCGGCGCGGCATCGAGATCGTGCGCACCTATGCCGATGAAGGCAAAAGCGGTCTGTCCATCGACGGCCGCGCCTCCCTGCAAAAGCTCATTGCCGATGTCGAATCTGGCAACACCGACTTCAACCTGATCCTGGTCTATGACGTCAGCCGCTGGGGCCGGTTTCAGGATGCGGACGAATCGGCCTATTACGAATACATCTGCAAGAGAAAGAACATTCACGTCGCCTACGTGGCCGAGCAGTTTGAAAACGACGGCTCACCGGTCTCCACCATCGTTAAAGGCGTCAAGCGTGCCATGGCCGGTGAATACAGCCGAGAGCTGTCGGCTAAGGTCTTTGCCGGGCAGTGCAGGCTCATTGAGTTGGGTTTTCGTCAAGGGGGGCCTGCGGGCTACGGCCTGCGCCGGGTGCTGATCGACCAAACCGGCGCCATCAAAGGCGAGCTCAAAAATGGTGAACATAAGAGCCTGCAAACCGACCGCGTCATCCTCATGCCCGGCCCTGATCACGAGGTGGCCACCGTCTTGCAGATGTTTGCCTGGTTCATCCAGGACGACCTGCCCCTGGCTGAAATCGCCAAACGGCTCAACGGCCAGGGCATCTGCACCGACTACCAGCGGCCCTGGACCTACAGCACCGTTCGCCAGGTTCTGACCAACGAAAAGTACATCGGCAACAACGTCTACAACCGCCACTCCTTCAAGCTCAAGAAAAAGCATGTCAACAACCCGCCACCCATGTGGATCCGCAAGGAGGGCGCGTTTGAAGGCATTGTGCCCCTGGACACCTTCCTCAAAGCCCAAGAGGTGCTGGCCGAGCGCACCCGCCGCTACAGCGACGAAGAGCTGCTGTTTCACCTCAAGCGTCTGTATGCCGAATGCGGCACCTTGTCAGGCGTCATCATCAACCAGGCTCCAGGGCTGCCGTGCGCCATCACTTTCGCCCAGCGCTTTGGCAGCCTCAGCCGTGCCTATGAGCTGGTGGGGTTTCACTCCTCACGCGATCAAGGCTTCATTGAGGTCAACCGGCGGTTGCGCCAACTGCACCCCGAGATCGTCCGCCGCACCGAAGAAACCATTGCCGAGCTGGGCGGCAGCGTGCGCCGGGACGGTAAGACCGATCTGCTGACTCTTAACGACGAGTTGGTCATCAGCCTCGTGCTGGCCCGCTGCCAAACCCTGCCCAACGGCCAGCAACGCTGGCGCATCCGGTTTGACACCGAACGCTTCAACCCCGACCTCACTGTGGCGGTGCGACTGGATGCGCAAAACGCCAATGAGCTCGACTACTACCTCTTGCCCCGCCTGGACCTGCCCGAGCAGGAAATCCGGGTCTGCAATCGCAACAGCGCCAACTTCGAATGCTTTCGGTTTGACGACCTGAACTTCTTTTACGGCATGTCAGAGCGAGAACGGTTGCAACGCAAGTTTTAAACCCCCTCCAAAACCTGAAAGGACCCACCCCATGCAAACCACCCCAACCCACACACCACGGAGGCCGTCATGATGACCGACACCCCGGAAAACGTGACCCTGGTGCCCATTGCGCGCATCGAGGTGCTCAACTCACGCGACCGCAACATGAAGGTCTTTGAGGAAATCGTCGAGAGCATCCAGCTCATCGGCCTCAAAAAGCCCATCACGGTGGCTGAGCGCCCGGGCGAAGACGGCCAGCCCAAATACGTGCTCGTCTGTGGGGAAGGGCGACTGAACGCCTTCCGCATCCTAGGCGAGACCCACATCCCCGCCCTGGTGGTGGATGTCAGCGATGAAGACGCCTTCATCATGAGCCTGGCTGAAAACATCGCTCGCCGGGGTTACCGACCGCTCGAAATCCTGGCCGACATCGAGCTCCTGCGCAACCGGGGCTACTCGGCCGACGTCATCATCCAAAAGACGGGCCTGTCACCGAAATACGTCCGCGACATCGTCTTTTTGTTGGAGCAGGGTGAAGAGCGCCTGATCGAAGGTGTACAGCGCGGCTCCATCCCGCTGACCACTGCCTTGGAAATTGCCCGCGCCAGCGCCAACGACCTAAACAACACCAACGCCGATGGCGAGGGGCAGGGCGAAGGCGGTGGATCCAACCTCGGCGACCTGCTGCAAGAAGCCTATGAAAACGGCCAACTCAAAGGTCGCCAGATCATCGAGGCCAAGCGTCTGATCGAAAAACGCCAGCAGCTGGGCCCATCGTCACCCAATGCGGCGCAGATCAAACCGCCCACCTCCAGCTACAGCCTGGTGCGCACCTACCAAAAAGAGGTGGAGCGCCAGCGCAAGATGGTCCTCAAAGCCGAGCATGCGCACCAGCGCCTGTTGTTGGTGGTGCAGGGCCTCAAAAAACTCTTTGCCGACGAAAACTTCGTCACCCTGCTGCGCGCCGAGGGGCTGGACACCCTGCCCAAGTACCTGGCCGAACGCATCACCCACTTTGAAGGAGCCCCAGCATGAACCCCAGCAGCAACGCCCAACCCAAAATCGCCGAGATGTACCCCGGCATCTACCAGCCCGCCAGCCAGGCCGAAGGGGAGGGTGGGCCTGACCTTCCCATGCAACCCCTCAACACCCTGCTGGGCTTTGACCTGGAGACCTACCAGGTGCCGCTGGACCACCTGCTCCCCAGCAAAAAAATCATGGACGGCACCATGAGCACCCGCAAATACAAGCAGGTGGTCTCGTCCATCCACGAAATTGGACTGATCGAACCCCTCGCCGTCATCCAGCCCGACGCCAAAAAGTCAGAGTTCCTGCTGCTCGACGGTCATTTGCGGGTACTGGCCCTCAAAGAGCTGGGCATGGAAACAGCCCCTTGCCTGATGGCCAAGGACGACGAAACCTTCAGCTACAACCACCGCATTAACCGCCTGTCCACGGTGCAGGAGCACTACATGCTGCGCCGCGCCATCGACCGAGGCGTCAGCCGCGAACGCCTGGCAAGAGCTTTCAACGTCAACCTCAGCTCCATCAACCGCCGCATCAACCTGCTCGAAGGCATTTGCCCCGAAGCCATTGACTTGCTGCAAGACAAGCAATTCACCCCAGACGTCACCCGCATTTTGCGCAACATGAAGGCCGCCCGGCAGGTGGAGGCGGTAGAGCTGATGGTGACCAGCAACACCATCACAGTGGCCCATGCCGAAGCCTTGCTTAAAGCCACACCGCCCGAGCAGCGGGCCGACCTCAAGCCAGCCGAGCGTGACAAGACGTCGCCCATCGAGCAGATCGTCAAACTCGAGAAGGAGATGAGCCAGGTCCAGACCCAGTACAAAGATGCAGAGCAGAACTACGGCTCAGACCTGCTCAACCTGGTAGTGGCCAAGGGGTACTTGACCAAACTGCTGTCCAACGAGGCGGTGAACAGTTACATCCAACGCCACGAGCCCGAGATCCTGGAGCAGTTTGAACTGGTGGTGAACACCGTCAGCATGGAAGAAGCCGTCCAACAGCAGGCCGAAACGACGCCAGCTGACGTCAGTGAAGCGTCAGCACCTTGATGGTTTCGATAAATATTTTTCCCCATGACATCGAAAATTCATTTAATAGAATCTAAAATCATGCGAATTCGCACAAACGTTCCGCCATGGAACAGCCCCTAGCGCGCTTGCCGATCGTGACACGGCATGGCGGTAGCGTGGCTGAAACCCCCTCACATGACTAGCCGCCGATCTCAGCTCCAGGAAGACACCTACTTCCGAGTCTTGCGCATGCTGCAAGACAACCCCGACATGACCCAGCGCGAGATTGCCGAAAAACTGGGCATCAGCACCAGTGGGCTCAATTACTGTCTTAAAGCACTCATCGACAAGGGCTGGGTCAAGGTTCAGAACTTCAGCCAGAGCAAAAACAAGTTTGGCTATGTCTACCTGCTTACGCCGAAGGGCATCGCTGAAAAAACGGGGATGGCCAGCCGCTTTTTGAAGCGGAAAATGGCTGAGTACGAGTCCCTCAAGGCAGAGATCGATGCCTTGAAGTTGGAAGCTGATATTTCAATTGATACAGCCAATACAGCAGTATGAACATTAATAAAAAAATCGCGATTATTGGCCTTGGCTATGTCGGTCTCCCACTCGCCGTCGAATTTGGCAAACACCGTTCGGTTTTAGGGTTTGACATCAATCAGCAGCGCATTACCGAGTTGCAATCCGGGCAAGATCACACGTTGGAATGCAGTCCTGCTCAACTTAAAGAGGCGGTCCAACTCAGCTATAGTGGCCAGCTTGACGACCTCAAGGCTTGCGAAATCTTCATCGTCACCGTTCCCACCCCTGTGGACCAGGCCAACCGCCCCGACATGACCCCTCTGGTCAAAGCAAGCGAAACCGTGGGCCAGGCGCTGAAGACGGGCGACATTGTCATTTACGAGTCGACAGTCTATCCGGGCGCAACAGAAGAAGTGTGTGTGCCTGTCCTCGAGAAAATCAGCGGCCTCAAGTTCAACCAGGACTTTTTCTGCGGTTACAGCCCAGAGCGCATCAACCCTGGTGACAAAGTCAACACGCTCACCACTATCAAAAAAATCACCAGCGGCAGCACGTCCGAGGTAGCCGATGAGGTGGACGCGCTCTATAACAGCATCATCAAAGCCGGCACCTGGAAAGCCAGCAGCATCAAGGTGGCCGAGGCCGCCAAGGTGATTGAGAACAGTCAGCGTGACCTCAATATCGCATTCGTCAATGAGCTGTCTGTCATCTTCGAACGCATTGGCATTGATACGCTGGAAGTGCTAGAAGCCGCAGGTAGTAAGTGGAATTTCCTGCCCTTCCGGCCCGGTATGGTCGGTGGCCATTGCATTGGTGTGGATCCGTATTACCTCACGCACAAGGCGGAAGAGCTCGGCTATCACCCGCAGGTCATCCTGGCTGGCCGACGCATCAACGACAACATGGCCCGCTATGCGGCCCGCAACCTCATCAAACGCATGTTGCAAAACGGCATCAACGTGGCTGAGAGTACCGTGGGTGTCTTGGGCATCACCTTCAAGGAAAATTGCCCTGATATCCGAAACAGCAAGGTGGCTGACCTGGTCAAGGAGCTGCAGCAATGGGGCGCGAAAGTCGTCGTCACCGACCCGTGGGCCGAGGCTAAAGAGGTCAAACACGAATACGGCATCGAATTGGGCAACATTGATGCTAAACACCAAGTCGACTCATTGGTCGTTGCCGTGGGTCACCATGAATACCGAGACATGACGCCCGCCGAACTGAGAACACTGTGCAAAACGGAAAAGCCCGTTCTGGCCGATATCAAGTCTCTCTATAACCGTCACGATGCCGCTGCCGCAGGCTTTACCGTGTTCCGTTTCTGATTGTCCAGTTATGAAATTACAGCAATTTCCCACCATCAGCGGCCGCAAAATCCGCATTGCCGTCGTCGGGTGTGGCCGCATCTCCAAAAACCATTTCGGTTCCATTGAGCAGCATGCAAGCGACTTTGAGTTGGTGGCGGTTTGCGACGTGGACCCCCCAACCCTTGAGCAGCATAGCCAGCAATACAAAGTGCCAGGCTACACCAGCATGGTCGACATGCTGGCGAAAGAGCAGATTGACCTGGTGTCCCTGTGCACGCCCAGCGGCCTGCACCCACAGCAAGCCATTCTGGCTGCCCAGCACAAGGTGCATGTGCTGACCGAAAAACCCATGGGCACACGCTTGGCTGACGGCGTGGCCATGGTCAAGGCCTGCGACCGGGCAGGTGTTCGCCTGTTCGTGGTTAAGCAAAACCGCCGCAACGCCACGCTGCAACTGCTTAAAAGGGCTGTTGAGCAAGGTCGTTTTGGCCGTATCTACAACGTGGCCATGAATGTGTTCTGGACACGCCCGCAAGACTATTACGATCAAGGCAGCGGTTGGCGCGGCACTTGGGAGATGGACGGCGGTGCGTTCATGAACCAGGCCAGCCATTACATCGATTTGCTTAACTGGATTGTTGGTCCGGTCGAAAGCGTCATGGCCTACACCGGCACACAGGCTCGGGACATCGAAGCCGAAGACAGCGGCGTGGCGGCCATCCAGTGGCGCAGCGGTGCCATGGGCACGCTCAACGTCAGCATGCTCACCTATCCCAAGAACCTGGAAGGCAGTATCACCATACTAGGTGAGAAGGGCACTGCCCGCATTGGCGGCGTGGCGGTCAATGAGATTCAGGAATGGCAATTCGCCGATGCCCTACCTGAAGACGCTGAAATCAAGAACGCCAGCTACGCCACGACCAGCGTTTATGGCTTTGGCCACCCCCTTTACTACCAAAACGTGGCAGACGTACTGCGTGGCCGTGCGGAGCCCGAAACCGATGGCCGCTCAGGCTTGAAGAGCCTTGAGCTGCTGGTTGCCATGTACCGCTCGGCCAGAGACGGCGTCAAAGTTTCCTTGCCCCTGGAGTCCTGAATTGAGCCAAGCCAACTACACCGTACACCCCACTGCTATCGTCGATGAAGGAGCACAAGTTGGCGAAGGTAGCCGCGTCTGGCACTGGGTTCATGTTTGCGGGGGCGCCAAAATTGGCAAGGGCGTCTCGCTTGGTCAAAACGTCTTCGTCGGCAACAAAGTCACCATTGGTGACAAATGCAAGATCCAGAACAACGTTAGCGTATATGACAACGTTACTCTCGAAGAGGGCGTTTTCTGCGGCCCCAGCATGGTGTTCACCAACGTCTACAACCCACGCTCGCTAATCGAACGCAAAAACGAATACCGCAACACCTTGGTTAAAAAAGGGGCCACGTTGGGCGCCAATTGCACCATCGTTTGTGGCTCAACGGTGGGTGAATACGCCTTTGTGGGCGCGGGTGCCGTCATCAACAAAGACGTCAAGCCCTACGCCCTCATGGTGGGCGTACCTGCCCGACAAATTGGCTGGATGAGTGAGTTTGGCGAACAACTTGATTTGCCATTGGATGGCCATGCTGAAACGGTGTGCCAACACACAGGTGACCGTTACATCCTGAAAGGCACAATACTCACCAAACAAGCCAAGTGAACGCCATGGACTTCATCGACCTTAAAACCCAATACCAGCTCCTAAAGGCCGAGATTGACGCAGGCATCCAGCGCGTGCTCGACCACGGCCAATACATTCTTGGCCCCGAAGTGGCCGAGCTGGAAGAAAAGCTGGCCGCTTATACCGGCTCCAAATACTGCATCAGCGTGGCCAATGGCACCGACGCGCTGCAGATTGCCCAAATGGCGCTGGGCATAGGCCCGGGCGACGAAGTCATCACACCTGGCTTCACTTACATTGCGACCGCTGAAACAGTGGCTCTACTCGGGGCCAAGCCGGTGTATGTGGACATTGACCCCCGCACCTACAACCTCAACCCCACCCTGCTGGAAGCCGCCATCACCCCGCGCACAAAAGCCATCGTGCCGGTCAGCCTGTATGGCCAATGCGCCGACTTTGATGCCATCAATGCCATTGCTGCCAAGCACGGCATCCCCGTCATTGAAGACGCCGCCCAAAGCTTTGGGGCCAGCTACAAAGGCCGCAAAAGCTGCAACCTCTCCACAATCGCCTGCGCCAGCTTCTTCCCCAGCAAACCCTTGGGCTGCTACGGTGACGGCGGTGCCATTTTCACGAATGACGACGAACTGGCCAAAGTCATCCGCCAAATCGCCCGCCACGGCCAAGACCGCCGCTACCACCACATCCGCGTAGGCGTCAACAGTCGCTTGGACACCTTGCAAGCGGCCATCCTCTTGCCCAAACTGGCTGTACTGGACGAAGAACTGGCACAACGTCAACGCGTGGCTGACACCTATAACAGACTCTTAAACGCCGCCATTGCGAGTCCTTACTCGGTCATTGCGAGCGAAGCGCGGCAATCCACCCCCGCCATCCAAACACCATATTTAGAGCCCCACAACACCAGCGCCTGGGCTCAATACACCATACAAGCAACAAAACGCGAAGTCCTGCAAGAACAACTGAAACAAGCTGGTATCCCCACCGCTGTTCACTACCCTATCCCCCTGAATAAACAACCTGCGGTGGCCGACACTACAGCCCGGCTGCCTGTGGGCGATGCGGTGGCGCAGCGGGTGATGAGTCTGCCAATGCACCCTTATTTGACCAACGAACAGCAAGTCAAAATTTGCGCTAATTTGGTTATCGCTTGATCTTTCTATGGGCTATCGAAAAAATGTCCTTTCTTTGATAACAGGTGCGGCTGCTGCGCAAGCAATTCCTATACTCATTAGCCCTTTTTTGACTCGTCTTTATTCCCCTAAAGAGTTCGGATTACTGGCACTTTACTTAAGTCTTAGTGCTGTGTTGTCAGTCTTCGCTGCCGGGCGTTATGACTTAGCCCTTATCGAACCTGCGCAGGACACTGAGGCGAGAGGACTCTTGTTCGCAGGGTTATCGCTCAGTATCATATTTGGTTTATTTATATCGATAACATTGGCGATGACGGCGCCTTATATTATTCAGTTGATTGGTGCCTCTGAAGAAGTTTTATGGTTAAGTTTTGTTCCATTTACGGTCTTCAGCATGTCTTGCCTCTCTATTTTTACATACTGGTTAAATCGGTGTAAAAATTTTAAGGCAATGAATTCTTTTAGGGTTATCAATGCACTCTGTATCGCTGGACTGTCTTTAGGTTTTGCATTTACAGAATTCAAATCACAAGGGCTGATGCTTGGCTATATGTTTGGTCAACTGCTTACAGTGATTTATCTATGGATGGTATATATATGGCCCGAGAAAAATAAAATTCGAGCTGAAGCTTTAATTGTCATGCGAAAATATTTTCGCTATCCTAAATTCCTTATACCTTCTACTTTGGCTGGTACCGTAGCATCAGAATCGCCCATAGTGCTACTGACGAAGTTTTTCGATACCGCCGTGTCTGGGTTGTTCTCCTTCGTTAATCGTGTGACGGTATCACCTATGACAATTATTGGTAACTCTATTGGAGAGGTTTATAGAGTACGGGCAGCAGAGCATTATCAGCAGCATGGAGAATGCCGCCAGATATTTTTGCGCCATTTTAGATTATTGGCCATTGCTGGTGTTGTTCCTTGGTTTGTGTTGTTTTTCTGGGGGCCTGAATTGTTTGCTTTCGTATTTGGTCCTCAGTGGAGTGAAGCAGGAAAAATGGCAACGATATTATCATTTGTCGTGTGGCTTCAATTGGTTTCTACCCCTTTGTCATACACCATTACGTTTAATCGTTCTCAACATCTTGATCTGTACTTGCAGATCTTCCGTGTAATGGGTTCCGTTGGTTCTGTACTGGTTGGGTATGCGTATGAAGATTACATGTTAGCCGTTAAACTCTACTGCATAACATACTGTTTATATTACTTTGCGCACAGTTTTATCCAGTTTCGTGCGGCGAAGGGCGTAAATTGAAGCCCACTGTCAACTCTGTATTGGATGAACTGGTCGCACTGGGTGTTCGTCAAGGGGATGTTCTGTTCGTTACGGCGGACTTGATGCAGGTCGGACTTTTCTTTAAGAGTCGCTCTGAAACCATGCGTGCATGGGTCGATTTACTGTCCCAAGCAGTTGGTACACAAGGAACAGTTATAGTCGCCGCTTACACTCCGGTTTTCTTTCGTTTTAAAAAAGACGCACGCGTAATTTTCAGGCCCGATTCAGCTACAACGGCCGGTGCACTTTCCAATGCGCTGCTGCGTGACCCACGTTCTGTAAGGAGTCTTCATCCGACAAACTCATGCGTGGCTATTGGCCGCGAGGCCGAAGAAATTCTGAAAGGGCACGATCAGCATTCGCTCAGCTACAGTGTTCTGGGACAAATAGTCAAGCGCGGTGGTAAGCACCTCATGCTTGGCACTGTGGATCGAATGAATGCGCCGTTGGGTTTGCACTACGCACAGGAATTGTTGGGTATTACAAAGACTGAGCCTACAGTGGGGCTGTTTCAGACCTACTATGAAGGTGCATCAGGGCAACCGCAACTGTTTACTAAATGGGATGTAGGCGGGTGCTCGCGAGGGGGCTACAAAATGTTGGGACACCTGTTGCTGGAAAATGCCTTGACTTTGGGGCAAGTTGGCAATGCCAAGACAGCACTGATCGATGCACAGAAATCAACAACAATTGCTAAAGCGGCTCTGACTGCAGATCGTCGGGCATTTGTTTGCGACGATCCTTGGTGCACAAGTTGTCGAGGTCGTTGGTCAGTCAGTGGTTTGGCAACACCGGCCTTCTACATGAACAAGTTTGCAGTGCAGCGTTTGCTCAAGGTTTTCCGACTGTGACGTTGCATATTCGTCATCCAGCAGCCACTGACCAGCGGTGGAATTGGCTACTTGATGTGGTCATGACTGAGTGGTTAGGTATTGATCACACCAGAGAAGTTACTTCTGAGTCAGCTGTGATTTTTGAATCTGAAGGTGCCGAACTACATATATTCAACGACTTTTTAATCCGCACGTCGGGTCATGCGCCGTCTGCTGATCACATACCTGAATTGCCGCTAGCACGATGGACGCTTCCAGAAGAACTGAGCCACAACATTGAAAACGGCATTTTGCCGGTGATGTTTGGGACACCACAGTTTACGAAAGTGGGTGACAAAGCCTCCTTAGGGCTGGATGTATTTGGAGCAGTGTTTTTCGTCTTATCCCGATACGAAGAAGTTGCATCAGTGCGAGCTGATCAACACGACCGCTTTCCAGGTGTTGAGAGCATTGCACACCGAGATGGTCATTTACAGCGGCCTATCGTTGATGAGTATGTGGAAGTTTTATGGAATGCATTGAGATGCGTGATGCCCAATTTACAGCGACGATTGCTTAAAGGAAAAATATTAATTAGTTGCGATGTGGATGAACCTTATGAACGTTGGATTAACAGTCCTCTTTCATTACTTAAAGGAATTGCTGGAGCACTGATTCGAAGGCGTTCAATCAAAGTTGCAGCACGTCGGTTACTTAATGCGTTGAGCAGCTGGCGTGGTGACTTTAGCCATGATCCGAACTGGTGTTTTGACTGGTACATGACGGCTTGCGAGGAGCATGGACATGTCGCAACTTTTTACTTTATACCCACTACAGGTCGTGGCGGGGAAGACGCGGCATATCAATTAGATGAACCGCGCATCGTAGACTTAATGCAAAACATATTGGGGCGTGGACATCAAATTGGTATGCATGGTAGCTATCAGTCTTACCGGAATCCAGAACTGATCGCCTCTGAGCGAGCGCATTTGGAAAGGCAGATTCAATCTATTAACCCTTCTTCCAAAGTTCGAGAAAATAGACAGCATTTTTTGCGTTGGCGTGTAGAGGAAACACCTGACCACCTCCAGTATGCAGGGTTTGATGTGGACGCCAGCGGTGGATTTGCAGATCAGGCAGGTTTTCGTTTTGGAACCAGTCGTCAATTTCGTTTGTGGAGTTGGAAGAAACGAGAAGGGTTGAATGTGATGCAGTCACCACTGATTGTTATGGATGGAACCATTGCGTCATATATGAATCTTGATTTGAAAACTGATGGTATTTCATTGATGGAAAAATTAATGATACGATGTATACGCTATGGTGGAAATTTCTCGATGCTCTGGCATAATTCAAATCTAGATACAAATTGCCAACGCGAGGTATTCCTTGCGGCGTTACGTATTAAGTGGTAGAATTATTAGTAGCATTGTGAGTAATGCATGTGCACTAAAAAAAATAATACTGTGGCGTATAGACGTGCAATTTTAATTGCCATGCTGGCATACTTAATTATGGTTATAGTGGGTATGTCAACTACTACAACTACGTCTCGTATATTCATCGAGCCAATTCGGTTGTTCAGTGCTATGGTATTGATGGTAGCACTTGGCCAACTGTTTTTTAATGCAAAAAATTTGAAATATCAAAGAAATATTCTTCTTACTTGTCTTGCGTTTGGTCTTTATGGAGTATTTTTGCAATTGGTGTATCAGGGGCATTTAGCTAATGTAGAAAACAGCTTTTACAATTTAATGGTTATCAGTATAGGAGCCGTGGTTTTTGGTTTTTCTAGCATGAACGGCTCTTTTGAGCGACTGGGAAAATATTTAGTGATCTTTATTTTTTTAATCACGATTTTATCGTTACTCGTTGGTGGTTTGGTTTTAGAAATTCCGCCACGATTCAATTTGGAATATCTAAGTGATGGTAATCGCGAGGAGATCTACAGTCTGGGTCTCAGTCAATTTTTTGGGATAGGCGCTGTAGTGTCTGCCTTTTTGGCAGCAAGAGTACAATCCGGTTTGCAAATTTCAGCTAACCTTGGTGCTTGGACTTTATATATTTTATTAAGCTTGCTTGGTGGAGGGCGAGGAGACAGCATTTTGGCAGTCTTGATTTCACTACTTATCATTTTCCGTCGCTTTCCATTTGGATGCTTATTGGGACTCGGGGGCATCTTAGTGACAGCTTGGTATATCAACATTGATCTCGATGTTTTGGATAAATTGGTTTTATACCAACGATTAGTTGCTGGTGGAGGTGATCTAGGTGATCGTGATGTCCTTCTGCTTCAGGCTTTCAATCTCCTTGAGGAGCAGCCATTGTGCATTTTAACAGGGTGTGGGTTCAGCTTCTTTCAATACTTCTATAATAATGACTTGGGGATGTATCCGCACAACTTTATTATTGAAATGGTTATTACATTGGGCTTGCCTGCAACAATTTTAATTTTAGCAGGGGCAATGCTTGGAGTTAAAAAAGAGTTTCAATTTTTTGGCGGTATGACAATAGTAATGATGATATTTTTTTATTGTTTACTGGTTGGCCTTAAAAGCCAATCCCTTCTAACAAATTGGTTGCTAACAGCAGGCATTCTTCATTATTTTTCCACGGGGATTTTGAATAAAATTCCTATTATTTTTCCTAATGTGGCTACGCTAGGCTGTCGAAGTATCCAAAGGTGATCGGCATGTTTCAATATGTGATAGGAAGAATATTTCGCAAACTACATCCTTCCTCTGTGCTGGATTGTACGTTTGCTACCGATGCGCATTACGAGTCCGGATGCACCTTGATAATGGTCTCTTTCGGTCGATATACATTCTGTGGATATGACTGCAATATAATAAATGCTGAGATAGGTTCATTCTGCTCTTTGGCAAGGGATATTACTATTGGTGGCGCAGTTCACCCTTTAAATTTCTTATCTACAAGTCCTGTTTTCCTCTCACACAAAGACAGTGTGAAAAAAAAATTTGCAAAGCATGATTACTTGCCCCAAATAAGAACTGAAATAGGCCATGATGTTTGGATCGGTGATGGTGCTTACGTTAAAGCAGGTGTTAAGATCGCGCATGGTGCTGTAATTGGTATGGGGGCCGTGGTCACCAAAGATGTTCCTGCTTATGCTGTTGTAGGTGGCAACCCGGCTCGGATTCTAAAGTATCGGTTCCGACCCGAAGTCATTGAGGCGCTACTGCGCTGGTCTTGGTGGGATTTGCCCGTAGAGGATTTACATGCTATAGGGCCACATATTAACGATCCCGAAAAATTGCTGTATTCAAAGGGGTTGCTCTGATGCGCATTGCACATCTCTGTTTATCTTGTTTTTATGTGGATGACTGTGCATACCAAGAAAATCAGTTAGTTGCTCAACATGTGAGAGATGGCCACGAGGTTGTCGTGATTGCATCAACTGAAGTTATCGATGAAAGAGGGAATCTCAGCTACGTACCACCCGATTCTTATCTCGGATCTGACGGCGCAAAAGTGTATCGCTTGCCATACTGGCGTTGGTTACCAAAAAACTTGGTTAGAAAGCTCCGCATTTATAAGGGAACTCGAAAGCTCTTACATGAATTCAAACCAGATGTGATCTTATTCCATGGCGCTTGTGCCATGGAAATCCTTATGATCGCAACGTATGTCCGGCAACACTCGACATTGCGCTGGTATATTGATTGTCATGAAGATTTTAATAACAGCGCCAGAAATTTTATGTCAAAGTGGTTGTTGCATGGTTTGATTTATAAGCCAACCTTACGTTATGTTTTGCCACTGGTTCGTAAGGTACTGTGCATCACACCTGAATCAATCGACTTTATGCGTGAATTCTATGGAGTGAAAACAGAACTACTTGAATTGTTCCCCTTGGGTGGCGATGTGTATGAAGATGATGCATATGACAGAGTTCGCAAGGCAGAGAGGCGCGCGAGAGGCATCTCTGACGGCACATGCCTTTTTGTGCAATCAGGTAAATTAAATAATGCTAAAAAATTGATAAATACTCTTCATGCCTTCAGAAAAATTCAAGGTGATAATGTCAGACTAGTGGTGGCGGGGAAGCTAATGCCTGATATAAAGAAGGAGGTTGAATTATTGTTGGCTGCAGATCCTAGGGTTAGTTTTATTGGCTGGACAGATCCAAATCAACTTAAAGCATTATTGTGTGCAGCAGATGTATATGTTCAACCTGGAAGTCAGTCTGCAACTATGCAGATGAGTCTGTGCTGTCGCTGCGCTTTTGTACTTGATGATGTTCCCAGTCACCAGATCTATCATGATGATAATGGCTATTTAGTTAAAAATGATACTCAACTGGAAGCGGCGCTACTAAAGATGGCCCACGCTTCCCGTACTGAGTTGATTGCCATGAGTAATCGTTCACGTGATGTGGCCGCAAAGTGGCTCGACTACAGACAACTTGCTCAGCGGATAGTGGCCTGATCCTGTAAATTCTCCAAAATCAACGACAAAATTTCTATGAGTACGAAACCTTATCAAATATGCACAAGCTGTGTCATGGACACGTCCGATCCGAATATTTCATTTGATCGTTCTGGTCGCTGTGACTATTGCAATAATTTTGAAGAAGAGATCAAACCTAATTGGGATACAGGCGAAAAAGGTTATTGTGAATTGATGGCCTTGGCAGAGCGTATCAAAGCGGAAGGCAAAGGTAAAGATTTTGACTGCATAATTGGACTATCAGGAGGTTTGGATAGTTCTTATGCTGCATATATTGCCAAAGAAAAAATGGGTTTGCGCCCTTTATTATTTCATGTTGATGCAGGTTGGAATACGGATCAGGCCGTTGGAAACATTGAAAGATTGGTTGATGGTCTTGGGCTTGAGTTGTTTACTGAAGTGATTAATTGGGAGGAAATGAAAGATTTGCAAGTGGCTTACCTTAAATCGCAAATCGCCGATCAAGATGGCCCACAGGATATTGCTTTCTTTTCAGGATTGTACAAATTTGCGCGAAAGCATCGCATTAAATATGTTCTTACGGGGGCTAATTACTCAACGGAATGTTGTCGAGAACCTGAAGAGTGGGGGGCTTATCCGGGAATCGATAAGCTTTTAATCAATGATATTTACCGTCGTTTTGGAAAGCGGAGTCTGAATACTTTTCCGATTGTTGATATTTTTACCTATAAAATTCTGTACCAACGTCTCTTGGGTATGGAGGTTGTACGACCCCTGAATTTGGTTCCATATGTGAAGAGGGACGCTGAAGCTGAACTAGAGAGAAAATTTGGTTGGAAGAAGTTTCAGCACAAGCATCATGAGTCACGTTTTACAAGGTTCTATGAAGACTACTGGCTTCCTAAGAAATTTGGCTATCAAAAGCGGCGTGCTCATTTTTCAAGTTTGATCATGACGGGCCAGATGAGCCGTGAAGAAGCTTTGAGCAGGCTATCTAATCCTGAAATGTCGGAGCAATTCTTGGCGCAAGAGTTTGAATATGTTGCACATAAACTTGATTTGACGGTGCAACAGCTTCAAGATATTTTCAATCAACCAAATAAAACATATAAAGATTATCGTAATAAACGATGGGCAATTGGCTTGGGCGCTAAAGCAATGAGTCTTCTTGGCTTGGAAAGAAGGCTCTTTCGATGATTCGCATCGTGGACTATGGCGTGGGTAACATCCAAGCTTTCATGACCATGTTCAAGCGCTTGGGTATTCCTGCTGAACGTGCTTTGGGTGCCTCAGACTTGGGGGATGCTTCACGTTTGATTTTGCCTGGTGTAGGCCATTTTGACCATGCCATGCAGCGGCTTAACGATTCGGGCATGCGCCCAGCTCTGGAAGATTTGGTTTTGGGCAAATGCATACCGGTAGTGGGTATTTGCGTGGGCATGCAAATGCTGGCTAATGGCTCTGATGAGGGTGATTTGCCTGGCCTGGGCTGGGTGCCTGGGTGGGTGAGGTCGTTTGCCAGCCATCCGCAAGTTGCAGCTTTGCCCATGCCCCATATGGGCTGGAACGATGTGCAGCCCGCTGTGGGCGCGCCTTTATTTGCTGCAGGCTTTGATGATGTGCCGCAGTTTTACTTTTTGCATTCTTATTATTTCGACGCACAAGACAAGGCGGACGTGGCTGCCACGGCTCACTACGGCATGAACTTTGATGCAGTGGTATCGCGTGGGCACATACACGGGGTGCAGTGTCACCCTGAGAAAAGCCATCACTGGGGTGCTCAGCTTTTGAAAAACTTTGCCGAGATCTAAATCCATGCTGCGCCCCAGAATCATTCCTTGCTTGTTGGTGCACCAAGGTGGTCTAGTTAAAACGCAAGTATTTAAAGACCCCAAATACGTAGGCGATCCGATCAATGCGGTCAAGATTTTCAATGAAAAAGAGGCTGATGAGCTTATTGTGTTGGACATTGACGCCACGGTGCTGGGGCGTGAGCCTGACTTTGCGTTGATTGCCAAGCTGGCAGCTGAGTGCCGTATGCCTCTGTGCTATGGCGGTGGGGTGACCACAGCGGCTCAAGCTGCTCAGATCGTGGACATGGGGGTGGAGAAGGTAGCCGTGAGTGCTGCAGCGCTGGCCAACCCAAGCTTGTTGACAGAGATGGCTTCTGCCGTGGGGCGTCAGTCTGTGGTGGCGGTTCTAGATGTGCGCAAAAAGTCTGGCCTGTTTGCTAAAGGTTTTGAGGTGTGTACCCGCAATGCCAGGGTGGCTCACAAAACAGACCCAATTGCCCTGGCCGTGCAACTACAAGACGCAGGGGCAGGCGAAATCGTCATCAATTCCGTTGACTGTGATGGGCTGATGCAGGGCTATGACTTGGATTTGGCGGCTCAGTTTCGTCAGGCGCTGAAGGTGCCGGTGACATTTTTGGGGGGCGCAGGCTCGCTGAATGACGTTAGACAACTGGTGTCTCGTGTAGGCGTGGTGGGGGCTGCAGCGGGTAGCTTGTTTGTCTTTAAAGGCAAATATCGGGCTGTGCTGATCAATTATCCCGCACCTGCGCAAAAGGTCCAGTTATGCCGTGATGCACAAATAATTGAATAATTGGGATTATATATGTTTGAAAACCAAGTGCTTTTGCTAACCGGTGGTACCGGTTCTTTTGGCAACGCTGTGTTGCGTCGTTTCTTGGATTCAGACTTGCGCGAAATTCGCATCTTCAGTCGCGATGAGAAGAAGCAAGACGACATGCGCAAGCGGTACAACAGCCCGAAGCTGAAGTTCTACATCGGTGATGTGCGTGACCCGCAGTCGGTGATGAACGCGGTGCGCGGTGTGGATCACGTTTATCACGCAGCCGCTTTAAAGCAAGTGCCATCCTGTGAGTTTCATCCCCTAGAGGCGGTCAAGACCAACGTCTTGGGCACTGAAAACGTGTTGGAGGCGGCTATTCAGTGCGGTGTGCAGCGCGTGGTCGTGCTCAGCACCGATAAGGCGGTGTACCCGATCAACGCCATGGGCATCAGCAAGGCCATGATGGAAAAGGTGGCGGTTGCCAAGTCGCGCAGCAGTTCCCAAACCGTGATCAATGTGACTCGCTATGGCAATGTGATGGCATCCCGTGGTTCGGTCATTCCGTTGTTCATTGATCAAATCCGGGCGGGCAAGCCCATCACCATCACAGACCCCAGCATGACCCGCTTCATGATGACCTTGGAAGATGCGGTGGATTTGGTGCTCTATGCTTTTGAGCATGGTCAGCCGGGTGAGATTTTTGTGCAAAAGGCGCCTGCGGCCACCATTGAGGTGTTGGCCAAGGCGTTGACAGCGCTGATGGGCAAGCCAGAACATGAAGTGCGGGTGATTGGAACACGTCATGGCGAAAAGCTTTATGAAGCTTTGCTCAGCCGTGAAGAAATGGTGGCCGCTGAAGATTTGGGGGGCTACTTCCGTGTGCCACCAGATTTGCGTGATTTGAACTACGGCAAGTTTGTCGAGCAAGGTGAAGTCAAAATCTCTGAAGCCACCGACTACAACTCGCACAACACAGACCGACTGGACATTGCCGGTATGCAGGCCTTGCTGATGAAACTGCGCTTCATGCCCGCCATTGCGCGGGGTGAGTTGGTGGACGCAGAGGAGTAAGTCGTGAAGATTTTGGTCACTGGCGCAAACGGCTTCATTGGCAAAAACTTGGTGCTGCGCTTGCGCGAATTGGCTGATTACGAGGTGTTGACCTTTGTTCGCGGCCAAAGCGATGCTGATTTGCATGGTGTTCTGACCCAGGCTGATGCAGTTGTGCACCTGGCTGGTGAGAACCGACCTGCCGATGTGCAGGCTTTTGTTGATGTCAACACAGGTTTGACTGAGCGCATTTGCAAGGGCTTGTGCGATTTGGGCAAAAAGATTCCTGTGCTGTTTGCTTCTTCTGCCCAGGCTGAACAAGACAACCCCTATGGCCGGAGCAAGCTCGCTGCCGAGCAGGCGGTGCAGGCGCTGGCAGATGGGCACGGCAACCCTGTGGCCATCTATCGCTTGCCAGGCGTGTTTGGCAAATGGTGCAAGCCCAATTACAACTCGGTCGTGGCCACGTTTTGCCACAACAAGGCTCATGACTTGCCGGTGCAGATCAACGATGCCAGTGCCCGTGTGCGCTTGGTATATGTGGACGATGTGGTCAACGCCATGCTGGCCCAGTTGACCAGTGGCTGGTCTGGTTGCATTCAGTCCTCGGTTACCCCGGAATACAGCATCACCTTGGGTAAGTTGTCAGAACAGATTGACGCGTTTAAGAACTGTCGCAGCACGCTGGTGTCAGAGCGCGTGGGCACAGGCTTGGTGCGCGCTTTGTATGCCACTTATGTGAGTTATTTGCCCACAGAGCGTTTTGTGTATGACGTGCCGGTACACGGTGATGCGCGAGGTGTGTTTGTCGAGATGCTCAAGACTCCAGACACCGGACAGTTCAGCTTTTTCACGGCACATCCCGGCATCACACGGGGAGGGCATTATCACCACACCAAGACTGAAAAGTTCTTGGTGATCAAAGGTCATGCGCGTTTTGGGTTCAGGCACATGTTGACCAACGAGGTGCATCACATTGAAACCCATGGCGGCAAGCCCCAGGTAGTGGAAACCGTGCCCGGTTGGACACACGACATTACCAATATTGGCGCTGACGAGATGGTTGTCATGTTGTGGGCCAATGAAATCTTTGACCGTGCGAACCCCGACACGATCACCAGCAAAGTTTAAAAGTGATGAAAAAACTCAAAATCATGTCGGTCGTGGGCACACGGCCAGAAATCATTCGCTTGTCTCGTGTGCTGGTCGCACTGGATGAGCACTGTGACCACGTGTTGGTGCACACGGGCCAAAACTACGACTACGAACTTAACCAGGTCTTCTTCGATGACCTGAGTGTGCGCAAGCCCGATTTCTTTTTGAACAGTGCCGAAGGCAGCACCGGAGCGGCCAATACCATTGGCAACCTGATCACCGCGGTGGACGGTGTATTGGCCCAGGTGCAACCCGAGGCCATGCTGGTGCTGGGCGATACCAACAGTTGTTTGTCGGTCATTCCTGCCAAGCGGCGCAAAGTGCCAATTTTTCACATGGAGGCGGGTAACCGCTGCTTTGACCAGCGTGTGCCTGAAGAGACCAACCGCCGTATCGTGGACCACACTTCAGACATCAATCTGACGTACAGCACGATTGCCCGTGATTATTTGTTGCGTGAGGGCTTGCCGCCTGACCAGGTGATCAAGACCGGTAGCCCCATGTTTGAAGTGCTGCACCATTATTTGCCGCAAATTCAAGCCTCTGATGCGTTGGCGCGTTTTAGCCTGACCGCGCAGCAGTATTTTATGGTGAGTGCGCACCGCGAAGAAAACATCGAGTCCGATCAGGCGTTTACTAAGTTGGTGGGCGTTCTTAACAGCGTGGCTGAAGACCATGGCTTGCCTGTGATTGTGTCGACTCATCCGCGCACTCAAAAGCGCGTGGACGCTACGGTGGCGAAATTTCACCCCTTGGTGCGCTTGATGAAGCCGTTGGGTTTTCATGACTATGTGAATCTGCAGATGAATGCCAAAGCTGTGTTGTCTGACAGCGGCACGATCAATGAAGAGTCATCGATCTTGAACTTTCCAGCCTTGAACCTGCGCGAAGCGCATGAGCGACCTGAGGGCATGGAAGAAGCTGCCGTGATGATGGTGGGCTTGGAGGTTGATCGCGTGCGCCAGGGTTTGGCGATTGTGGCAAAGCAAGCGCGAGGCGCTGAGCGTGATTTGCGCTTGGTGAGTGATTACAGCATGCCCAATGTAAGCGCCAAAGTGGTGCGGATTGTTCACAGCTATACCGACTATGTGAAGCGCGTGGTGTGGAAAAAGTATTGAGCGTGCCAGTTCAAGACTGTGTGAAAACTAGAGTGCTGCTGCTGACGCAGTGGTTTGACCCAGAGCCGACCTTCAAGGGCTTGGTGTTTGCCCGCGAGCTGGTGCGTCAAGGATTTGAAGTGGAGGTTGTGACAGGTTTTCCGAACTATCCGGGGGGTAGGGTGTATGCGGGCTACAAGATCAAGCTGATTCAACGTGAGTGCATTGACGGAGTGCAGATTACTCGACTGCCTCTGTACCCCAACCATGATCAGTCTGCCATCAAGCGGGTGATCAATTACGCCAGCTTTGCAGCCTCGGCATTGTTTTACGGGGTCTTCATCGCTAAGCGGGCAGATGTGATGTACGCCTATCACCCGCCGCTGACGGTGGGTATGGCGGCCAGTTTAATCCGGTGGTTTCGGGGTATTCCTCTGGTCTATGACATCCAAGACATGTGGCCAGACACTTTGCGTGCCACGGGCATGATCAACAACCCGCGTGCGCTGGGGTTGGTAGGGCGAGTGTGCGATTGGGTGTACCGGCGCGTGGACCAGGTGGTAGTGCTTTCGCCGGGTTTTAAGCGCTTGTTGGTGCAGCGTGGTGTGCCAGAACGCACGATTGAAGTCATTTACAACTGGGCTGATGAATCTGCGCTGTTGTCACCCCAAGGCAGTTTGCCTCAACACTTTCCGGGCGATGATCAGTTTAGGATTGTTTTTGCCGGTAACATGGGCAAAGCACAGGCATTGGACGCGGTGTTGGACGCTGCCAAGATTTTGCAGGTGCGTGCTTCTCGAGTGTGCTTTGTGATGTTGGGCGGAGGTGTCGAGGTTGCCCGACTCAAGGAGCGCGCACAGGCGTTAGGCTTGGACAACGTGGTGTTTTTGTCTGCAGTTCCGATGGCTGCAGTGGGAACGTTACTGAGCGCGGCAGATGCATTACTGGTTCATTTGAGAAGAGACCCATTGTTCGAGATCACCATACCCTCCAAAACACAGGCTTACATGGCGGTCGGGAAGCCTTTGCTGATGGCTGTGAACGGGGATGCGGCAGATTTGGTGATGCAGTCAAACGGTGGTTTGATCGCCGAGTCAGAAAACCCTGAGGCCCTGGTCAATGCTGCACAGCGGCTGGCTGACATGCCCTTGACAGAATTACAAGCCATGGGCGGCCAGGCGCAGCAGTTCTATCGAGAACGGTTGAGCTTGGCGGTTGGTGCGGGCAGATTCGGTGGCATTTTTAAACAGTTAGCCAGTCGCGCCAAAGGTCGAGAAGAATGAAACGTGTGTTTGATGTGCTGGCCGTATTGATGGCTTTGCTGCTGCTGGCAATTCCGATGTTAGTCCTTGTTTGGCAGGTTCGCCGTAAGTTGGGTAGCCCAGTACTTTTCCGTCAAGTGCGCCCCGGTATGCATAGTGAGCCTTTTGAAATGGTCAAGTTTCGTACTATGACGGATGGACGTGGGCCAGATGGACAGTTGCTGCCTGACGAAGTGCGTCTAACGCCTTTCGGCCGGTTTTTGAGGTCTACAAGCCTGGACGAGTTGCCAGAATTGTGGAATGTACTTAAAGGCGATATGAGTTTGGTTGGCCCCCGGCCTTTGCTGAATCAGTACTTGCCACTCTATTCAGCAGAACAGGCGCGCAGGCATGAAGTCCGTCCTGGCGTGACAGGTTGGGCCCAAGTGAATGGTCGTAATGCAATTAGTTGGGAAGATAAATTCAAACTAGATGTTTGGTATGTCGATAACCGAACATTCTGGTTAGACATCAAAATCTTGTGGCTGACGGTGAAAAAAGTGATGGCGCGTGACGGTATCAGCGCGGCAGGCGAGGCAACTATGCCTGCATTCACAGGGTCACAAACAAATAAGCCTAATGAGCCAACCGCATGAAAAATGTTACTGCACGTCTCAAAGACATAGCTGTTTACCTACCTCAATCTGTTTTGGGCAATGAGGAACTTGCTAGCCTTTACCCGGAATGGCCAGCAGATAAGATCTTTGAAAAAACAGGAATCATTGAAAGACGTATTGTCGGTGAACATCAAACGGCTGGCGATATGGCGTATGAAGCCGCGCAGAATTTGTTTGCGCAAGGTCAGGTTGCAGCAGAGGATGTGGATTTCATTATTCTTTGTACTCAGGCACCGGACTATGTGTTGCCTACGACTGCATGCATACTGCAAGACCGATTAGGTATTTCGCGCCAGGCTGGTGCCTTGGATATCAATCTTGGCTGTTCAGGCTTTGTCTATGGTTTGTCTCTAGCCAAAGGTTTGATTGAGACACGAGCTGCGCGGTGTGTCTTGTTGTTGACGGCGGACACTTATTCGAAATACATCAATCCGCTGGATAAAAGTGTGCGAACACTATTTGGTGACGCCGCAGCAGCAACCGCCATTGTGGCTAGCGATTCTGCCAACGAAGCAATCGGTCCATTTGTCTTTGGAACAGATGGTTCGGGGGCAAAGAATTTGATTGTTGAGGCTGGGATGTATCGATTGCCTAAGTCTTGTGACACGTCAATCGAACATACCGATGAGTCAGGTAACGTAAGAAGCCGAGAAAACCTTTACATGAACGGGGCAGAGGTGATGGCCTTCTCTCTGAAAGAAGTGCCAAAAGCCGCAGATGCACTCTTGGCGAAAGCAGGTAAAACAAAAGAAGATGTCGACCTCTTTATCCTGCATCAGGCTAACAAGTTCATGCTCGATGCATTAAGAAAAAAACTAAAGCTGCCTGAAGTCAAATTGCCGATCACGATGGGAAGCTGTGGTAACACAGTTTCTTCAACAATCCCGATTGCAATGTACCAGCTAATTAGCACTGGAAGGCTTCAGCATGGACAACAGCTTATGTTGATCGGTTTTGGTGTGGGCTATTCTTGGGCTGCATGCTTATTGAATTTTTAACCAGGAGAAAATGATGAGTGAGTTTTATGAAGGCATGGCGGAAATTTTTGAAGTCGATGTAAGCAAGATTTCTGCAGAATTCGAGCTGCATTCAGGCGAAGCCGCTTGGGATTCGCTTGCGATTGTTTCAACTATTGCGTTGGCCGACGATTGTTTCGGTGTGATGCTCGAAGGCAAGGCTTTAGGTGAATGCAAGACCATAGCAGACATTGAAGGCCTTATTGCTGCAGCCAAGAAAGGCTGATCATGACTGACCCATCCAGTGCTGCTGGACGCAGTGTTCAGGTCTCCGGAGCAGCCATTGTTGGTGTTGTTTCGTGCTTGCCTGCCCGTAAAGTTTCTAATACCTATTTTGATAATGAATTTGGCGCAGACGCCGTCAAAGACGTGGTCAAAATGATTGGTGTTGAAAGTCGTTATTGGACGGACGAGAGTACGTCAACAAAAGATTTGTGTGCTAAGGCCGGTGAACATTTGTTGCAGCATTTGGATTGGGAGGCTGCATCTGTCGACGCGTTGATTTTTGTTTCACAGACCCCTGACTTCAGATTGCCAGCTTCTGCTTGCGCCTTGCAAGCAGACCTTAAACTATCACCTGCGTGCATTGCGTTTGACATCAACCTTGGTTGCTCGGGCTACCCATATGCGTTGTGGCTAGGAATGACCATGGTGCAGACTGGAGCGGCCCGTCGGGTATTGTTGGCTGTCGGTGACACCATTAGCAAGATTGTTGATCCTAAAGACCGATCAACAGCACTGCTGTTCGGTGATGCCGGTACGGTCACCGCAATTGAGGCTTCAGCAGAGCAAAGTGCCTCTTTTGTCATGGGGACAGATGGCCGTGGAGCGAAAAATTTAATAGTGCCACGTGGTGGTTTCAAGGATTATTCACTCTGTGGTGACGAGAGACTAAACGATAAAGCCGCAGATTGTTTGTATATGGACGGCGGTGAGATTTTCAACTTCACGTTGAAAGCGGTCCCTGCACTAGTCAATGAAACTATCTTGTCCTCTGGTTTAACTCTCGATGAACACGATGCTTTTTTGTTCCATCAGGCCAATATGTTTATGCTCAAGCATTTGACTAAAAAGTCAAAGCTGTCGGCTGAGAAAGCACCCATCAATATTGATCAATATGGCAACACAAGTTGCGCATCGATACCTTTATTGATGACCACAAATCTTAAAGATCGCTTATCTAAAGAGTCAATGCGCTTGGGTATGTTCGGTTTTGGTGTGGGGTATTCATGGGCAGGGGCATCGTTGGATGTGGGGCCTTTAAAGTGTGTGGAGACAATTCAGTCATGAACTTGTTCAAAAATGATGCCCTTGAAGGCATGACTTACCTTGTGACCGGTGCCTCGTCTGGTATTGGGCGCGCCACGGCGGTGCTATTGGCCGACTGCGGTGCCCGTGTGATACTCAGTGGCCGTGACGAATACCGCTTGAATGAGACCCTGTCTTCTCTGCGTGGCGCCGATCATATGGCGTCTGCTGCTGCACTACAAACGGCAGATCAAACCAATGATTGGGCGAAAGGCCTTCTAGAAAGCACGGGGCCCCTGAATGGCGTTTTTCATTGTGCAGGCATTGAGCTTATTCGACCGGTGCGAATGATCAAGCAAGCCCAACTTGACGACGTGTTGGGAAGCAGTTTGTTTGCGGCGTTTGGTTTAGCCAGAGCATTCAGCGGAAAGAGCGCTTTGGTTGATGGGGCCTCTTTAGTGTTTATGTCATCTGTTGCGGGGTCAACTGGACAGGTTGGCATGACTGCGTACAGTGCAGCCAAGGCGGCTATCGATGGCATGGTTCGATCGCTGGCATGCGAATTGGCTTCAAGACAAATCAGAGTCAACTCTGTTGCAGCGGGGGCAGTTAATACCGCTATGCATGAACGACTGACCAAAGGCAGTGGGGATGATGCAACGCAAGCCTATGCCAATGCACACTTGCTTGGGTTTGGCGCTCCAGAGGATGTTGCTCAGGCTGTCGTTTACTTATTGAGTCCTGCAAGCCGCTGGGTGACAGGAACGACAATGTTCGTGGACGGTGGGTATACGGTGCGCTGATGAGTTCAAGGTTGATTTTGGTTGGCTGTGGTGCATTTGCACGCGAGCTGATCAACTGGGTTGATGACTTAGTTGATCTGGGCAAAAGTATTCGAGTTTCTGGTTTTTTAGATGAAAACCCGAAAGCGTTGGATGGCTTCCCATATGAAGCAACTTATTTGGGGACCATAGACGCTTATGAGCCCAAAGCAGGAGACCAACTGTTAATGGCGATTGGCGATCCTAAGGCCAAAAAAGCTTTGTATGCAGAGCTGAAGTCTAAAGGCGCATCTTTTGCTAGCCTTATTCACCCTTCTGCTGTGATCGCAAGAACTGCAAAGCTTGGTGATGGTGTTGTGGTTTGTCCGCAGGCTTTTATTTCTGCAGATGCTGTTGTCGGCGATTTGTGTGCAATTAACGGAAACGCCAGTGTAGGGCACGATGTGTGCCTAGGCAGCTTTTCTACTTTGAGTTCCCATGTCGATCTGACTGGATGGGTGCAGGTGGATGAGTGCGTTTTCTTCGGGAGTGGTGCCCGTGTTTTGCCGAAAGTCAAAATCGGCTGCGGTGCCAGAATTGGTGCTGGTGCAGTCGTGATGCGAAGTGTCCCAGCTGATACCGTGATGTATGCGCCGCCTGCAAAGAGGCTCTGATATGGAACTTGGAAAACAACTCTTCACAAAATATTGGCACATGGTTTGCCACCGGACTGAGCTTCCAAATAGTGGGGATTTTTTGAAATTTAAAACCCCTATTGGAGATGTAGTCATTTTTAATGATGCAGGTGATTATGTGGCTTTTGATAATCGATGCGCACACCGCGGGGCGTTGATCTATCATGCCGACTTCGGTAATCAAGCGAATACTTGTAAGTACCATGGTTGGACTTTTTCGGCAGGGAAGTTGATTATTCCCTCTGTTGAGCAGTTCAAGAGGTGTAAAATCGAAAATGCGAGTCTTAAGAGGTATAAGTTAGATTGGTGTGGGGATTTTCTATTTGTTGGCATAGCTCCCGTCCATGACCTCTATCTGCAACTTGATGGTGTAGCTGAATACATTGAAAATATTTCTTTTAATATCAATGGCCGACTTGATCTAAGTGCATATGAATATGAGTGTGCGTGGCCTCTTGCGTTAGAAAATGCATTAGAGCCTTACCATATCGGTATGGTGCATCCAGGAACACTTGCGGCGTTGAAGCTAGAGGATGGCTCTAATATATTTCACGGCTCAAATTCTATATGGCAGGCCCCAGTGGGTGATGCGCGAATTAAAAAACAACTTGAAAAATTGGCTCCATATTTTAATATTGACTATTCATACCAGGGTTACATGAGTATTTTCATGTTTCCTTTCACGATGATTTCCTCTACTTATGGTTATTCGTACTCCTTGCAAAATTTCTTCCCGAGTCGTGATCGAAATGACCGTACAAATTTCATGAGTCGCCTACTTAAATGCAATGCCCGCGACGAACATGCTCAAAATATAATTCAGCCGTTTTTGGAGTCCAGTGCGAGAGTCAATCGGCAAGTTTTCGAGGAAGATCATTCTGTTTGTAAAATCATGCCTGCCGACTCGTGGAGTCCGGAGCCGTTGGAATTCATTTCTGAACAAGAGATAAAGATCGCACATTTCAGAGAATTGTGTCGTGCAGAATTAATATAACAAAGTTATATATTTTATGTTAAATACAAAATTTTCAGCTTGGCCTTTATTTACACAACAAGAAGCTGAATCTGTTCAGAATGTATTGCTGAGTAATAGGGTTAATTATTGGACTGGAACAGAATGCCGGGAGTTCGAGAAAGAGTTCGCCACCTGGTCAGGCACACGGCATGCGGTGGCTCTCGCAAATGGGACATTAGCTCTTGACGTGGCGCTGAAGGCGGTAGGTGTCGGGCCTGGGGATGAAGTGGTGGTTACGCCTCGTACGTTTATGGCCAGCGTGTCGACCGTCGTCAATGCAGGAGCTGTTCCAGTGTTTGCAGACGTTTCACCTGAAAGTGGGAATTTAACGGCTGAATCTATTTTGCGTGTACTTACCCCTCGTACCAAAGCTGTTATTTGCGTGCACCTAGCAGGATGGCCCTGCGACATGGACCCGATCATGAAACTGGCTAATGCGCATGGCCTCAAGGTGATTGAAGACTGCGCACAGGCGCATGGTGCTCGTTACAGGGGACGAAGTGTGGGCAGCATTGGCCATGTGGGCGCTTGGAGTTTTTGCCAGGACAAGATCATGACCACCGGTGGGGAGGGAGGTATGGTCACCACGAATGACGAGTCTTTGTGGCGGACCATGTGGTCATACAAAGACCATGGTAAGAGCTACGAAGCTGTTTATGAGCGTCAGCACCCGCCAGGCTTTCGCTGGTTGCACGAGAGCTTTGGCACCAATTGGCGCATGCTGGAGATGCAGGCAGTCATTGGTCGTATTCAGCTTCGCCGAATGTCCGATTGGGCTGCGACACGCAAAAGCAATGCTGAGGCTATTTGGTCGGCATGCCGTGACTTTCGAGCGCTGCGGGTTCCACCATTTAAGTGTGCCAGCTGTCCAGGTTCATGCCTTGCCAATACCGCAAACTGTGAGCACGCGCATTACAAGTGTTATGTGTATGTGGAGCCTGAGCGTTTGGCCGCAGGCTGGACCCGTGACCGAATCATTGAGGCCATCAATGCTCAAGGTGTGCCGTGCTATCAAGGCAGCTGCAGCGAGGTGTATCTGGAGAAAGCATTTGATGGCACCGGGTGGCGGCCGGAAGTTCGTTTGCCTGTGGCGAAGGTTTTGGGAGAGACGAGCTTGATGTTTTTGGTCCATCCGACGTTAACTGAAGCCGAGATAGCTAAAACCTGTGAAGCTATCAAGACGGTCATGACTGAGGCCAGTAATGCAAGTTGAGCCACAGGACTCGGGACTCGGGACTCGGGACTCGGGACTCGGGACTCGGGACTCGGGACTCGGGACTCGGGACTCGGGACTCGGGACTCGGGACTCGGGACTCGGGACTCGGGACTCGGGACTCGGGACTCGGGACTCGGGACTCATCGGAATTTCACATCATGGGTGAAATTATGATGCGGACTCTCAGCCGTTTGGCTGCTCCGGCATTGGCCTTGCCACGCTCTGTGAAGCGTGGCATGGTGCTGGCTTTGGACGCTGCGTTGTGCGTCCTGACCGTATGGCTGGCCTTTTACCTGCGTTCGGGTGAGTGGGTGTCTCTGGCAGGGCCAGCCATTGTTGCGGTGGTGGCTTCGGTGGTGCTGGCCCTGCCGGTTTTCATTACCTCGGGCTTGTACAGGGCGATCTTTCGCTACAGCGGTTTGCCAGCCATGGTGGCAGTGGCTCGTGCCATGGTGCTGTATGGCATTGCGTTTGCTGCTATTTTTACTTTTTGGGGTGTTGAGGGTGTTCCCCGCACGGTGGGCCTGATTCAGCCCATGTTGCTGCTGCTGCTGGTTGGCGCTTCGCGTGCAGCCGCACGGGTCTGGCTGGGTGGTCTTTACCACCAGCAACTGCGTAAGGCGGCTTTGCCCCAAGCCCTGATTTACGGTGCAGGCAGTGCAGGCAGGCAGCTGGCCTCTGCCATGGCCAACAGTCCAGAAATCCGCGTAGTGGGTTTCTTGGACGATGACGACCGCTTGCATGGCCATGTGCTCAATGGCTTGCCCATCCACAACCCGGGCGATTTGGCCGAAATCTTGAGCGTGTCGCCCATCACCGACGTGCTGTTGGCCCTGCCCAGCGTGTCGCGCCAGCGGCGCAACGACATCCTGAACACCTTGAAGCCCCACAAGGTGGCCGTGCGCACCCTGCCGGGCTTGAGCGACATTGCCACGGGCAAGGTGAGCCTGAGCGATGTGCGTGAGCTGGACATTGACGACCTGCTGGGCCGTGAGCCCGTCAAGCCCAATGGCCTGCTGCTCAACCTCAACACCCATCACAAAACCGTGTTGGTGACTGGTGCTGGCGGTAGCATTGGCAGCGAGCTGTGCCGCCAGATCCTCAAGACCAACCCCAAGCAGCTGCTGCTGGTGGAGATGAGCGAATTTGCGCTTTACCAGATTCACCAGGAGTTGCAGGCCCTGTTGGCAGGCGAGCGCTCCAGCGTGGCTGCGCCTGAGGAGGGTGCTACCAAGGCTATGGATTCCACGCTGGAAGTCGCAGACTCCCGTGAGTCAGAGATCGAGATCGTCCCCTTGCTGGCCTCGGTGTGCGATGAAGTGCGCATGCACGAGATCATGGACACCTGGAAGCCGCACACGGTGTACCACGCAGCCGCTTACAAGCACGTACCCTTGGTGGAGCACAACCCGGCAGAGGGCGTGCGCAACAACGTGTGGGGCACCCGGGTGTGCGCCGAAGCCGCCATGCGCCACAGCGTGCGCAACTTTGTGCTGGTGAGCACTGACAAAGCTGTGCGCCCCACCAACATCATGGGGGCGACCAAGCGTTTAGCAGAGATGGTGCTGCAAGCCTTGGCTGAGGTGAATGCCGCCGTGGCAGCCCAGGGGGGCAGGGCACCGACTGCCAAAACCACTTTCAGCATGGTGCGCTTTGGCAATGTGCTGGGCTCCAGCGGATCGGTGGTGCCGCTGTTTCGCGAGCAGATCAAAAACGGTGGGCCCATCACCCTCACGCATGCCGATATCACCCGCTATTTCATGACCATCCCCGAGGCGGCGCAGCTGGTCGTCCAAGCCGGTGCCATGGGGCAGGGGGGCGATGTGTTTGTGCTGGACATGGGGCAGCCCGTCAAGATCATCGACCTGGCCCGCCGTATGGTGGAGCTCTCTGGCATGACCGTGCGCGATGAGCTGCACCCCGACGGGGACATCGAATTCACCGTGACCGGCTTGCGCCCCGGTGAAAAGCTCTACGAAGAGCTGCTGATTGGCGACAACCCCAAACCCACCCAGCACCCGCGCATCATGAAAGCGCACGAACAGTTCCTGAGCTGGGCCGACCTGGAGCAAAAGCTCAACGCCCTGAGCATCGCCATGAGCGTGAACGACGTGCCCGTGATTCGCGGCATGCTGCAAGAACTGGTGAGCGGCTACCAGCCCAGCGGCGAAGTGGTCGACTGGGTGCACATGGCGCTGGAGCGCGAAGCGCTGGCCAACGAATAAACTCTAGAAAAAAAGGAGCCTGCGATGGGAATCATGGAAAGCGTCAAAAACTGGATTCAACCTCAGCGCGACCCGTACACCCTCTACATTTCGATCGACGAAATCCCTCAGCCACGCGACTGGGGCACCCTTCAGCTGGCCGTTGGCAATGACATGGTGATGAGTCGCGACATCTCGCTGGAGGCTTCAGCGACTGAAGAGCTGCTGGGTTGGATCGAGCGCAACCTGCCCAAGATCAAAGCCTCAGGCTTTCAGCGGGTGAGTTTTGAGAATGTGTCGGCGCAGCTGCAGCAGCGCATTCAGGCCTTGCTGATCGCCTGACTGGGCTGCTCGGCTTTTGTGATCACCGGGGGGCGTAAGCCCCTTTTGCATTTTTCTGAAGGGGAAATTGGGATGGCTCAGCGAACTTTGCGAATGCTGGCCGGTGAGACGGCCATCTTCACGGTCTTGCTGAGGATGTTGAGCAGCACCATCACACGGCCTTCGCCATCGGCCATTTGGTAGAAGGCCTCCACGCCCACAAACGGCCCGTCGGTCACGACGACTTGTTCGCCCGGCTCAAAGTGGCGCAGTTGAACTTCAGTGGATTCGCTCTTGGCACGCAGTTCGCTGACCAAGGCGTCATCGATCTTGGCGGGGGTTTGACCAAAGGTGACCAGGCGGCTGACGCCGACGGTTGACCGAATGGGTGACCAGCTTTGCGATTCCAGCCCGGTGCCCAGGCGAATGAACAGGTAGCGCGGGAAAAGCGCCTCTTGAACCACCTGCAGTTGACCCCGACGCAGTTTTTCTGCGCGGATGAGCGGCAAGAAGCACTCAAAACCTTGGCGCTCAAGGTTTTCCAGAGCAACGCGTTCTTGGCGAATCTTGGTGTGGATCAGGTACCAGTTGCTCATCGTATGGTTAATCGCTTGTAAAAAAGAGAATTTTACAGGGATGGGTGACCGGTAACTGACAGATGAGGGCGAGGCAGTTACAGGCGGGGTACCGTTACATGTGCACCGTCCGTTCCCAAGGCCAAACTTCCTGGTCGAAACGGTTGCGGACTTTGCGGACCATTTTTTTGGAAAGTGTGTCCGTGATGTCGTCGACAAAGTAGGCGCTCTTTTCGGTATAGGGGCTGCGGCGGTCAGGGTCTCGCTCGTAGGTCAGGCCTTCATGCAATTCCATCAGCTTGGCCCGCTCTTTGAGCACGGCGGCTGAGTTGAACACCCAGTCCACAAAGTCCGTTTCTTCTGCAGCCCAGTCACAAATGGGCGCGTTCAGATAGTCGGCCGCCCACTCGGCACCGTAGCGGTTGCTGCCGTGCCAGTACAGGTGCTCCGTCAACACCGTTCTGCCTGTGAGCCCCTCCGCAATGTAGGGGTTGGCCGCGATGCCGCGCCGTATGTAGGTGCAGGCAGACACGTAATCCCCCTCCCTGAAAGCGATCTGCCCGGCCTGGTACCAGTGGGCGGGTGAGTACTGGGCCTCATTCAAAAAATGCTGCTTGGCTGCGCGGGTGTCGCCCAGCATCAGGCTGATGTCGCCCATGCGCATGCGCACGCCCAGGTTGTCGGACGGGCACCAGGCCAGCATCTTTTTGGCCAGTGCCTGGGCCGCTTTGGCGTCCTTGCGGTCGATCAAGCCTTGCAGGTAGCCGAAAGCCACCCGCAAAAAAGGCCGGTTGTCGATTTCGGACCAGATGATTTGGCCCTGGTAACCCTTGGGAATCAGGGCGCTGGCCTGGCTGTAGGCTTTGGCCCAGACCTCGGTGGCCTCGTCGCGCATTTCCAGTGCCCACAAGCGGTTAGCCAGGTAGTTCTGTATTTCCAGATTGCCGGGGTACTTGGCTAACAGCTTTTGGGCGTGCAGCAGGGCTTGTTTGTCGTTGATGCGGCCCGCATTCAGGCTGTCCATCAGCTCATCGAGTTCTTGCTCATGGTCCCAGTTGCGCGAAAAGCAGCCGAATTCGATGGGCTCATCGGTGTCGGGGTCAAGCTCTTGCCGGATGAGGAAGGTCAGGCCATTGGTGGGTTGCTTGGTTTTGGGGCTGCTGGGGGTGGGCTTCTTGGGCATCGGTGGGGCTCGTAGTCAGGTGTCGTGTTCCGGACCAGAGGTCCGTGGCAAACCGGGGGTGGTGTAGACCCGCCCCTGCGTGGCGATGTAGCGCCGAATCTCTGGGGCCATGTGCTCAGGCACCAGCATGACGCTCAGACCCATCGCCTCTGCAATCCGTTCGATGGACGACAAACGCGGATCGCGCTTGCCGCTCTCGATTTCGGACAAATGCTGTGGCGACATGCCTGTGGCACCGGACACCGCCTCCAGCGTCAGACGACGCTGATTGCGCTGGCGACGCAGGGCAGGGGGAATGAAGGAATCCATGGGCAGTAGAGTAGATCAAATCCGTGGAATGCTTTCATATGATCGTATGAAATCGTAGTTTGGATAAAAATGAATTGGTTGAATGAAAACGAATTTGTGAGAGCTGTGAAGGCCTTGCCCTTGGTGTCGGCGGATCTGGTTGTGCTGAACGCAGAAGGTCAGATGCTTTTGGGCTTAAGGCGAAACGCACCCGCGCGAGGCTGGTGGTTCACGCCGGGCGGTCGTGTTCGCAAAAATGAACCATTTGAGGAGTGTCTGCAACGTGTGGCTATGACGGAGCTGGGTTTGACGGTGCAGCAAGTGGCAGCTGTTAGCCTGATGGGTGTGTGGGACCACCTTTATGAAGACAGCGCGTTCGATGCAGGAGTCTCAACGCACTATGTGAACCTGCCACATCTTCTGCGGCTGGAGGATGTGCCTGACCTGGATGCTTTGCCCCTGGATCAGCACAGTGGCTGGCGTTGGCAAGATCCTCGGGACGCTGCCGTGGCGGATGATGTGCATCCGTATGTCCGCGTCTATGCGAAGTGGGTGATTGATCATGCGTGAGCGTGCAGCGCTGACAAGGTTCAGACAACTGGCTCTGGCTGCCTGGGGTTTGGCGATGGGCTTAGTCACTGTGTTGGCGCTGCTACCCATTGAGCATTTGCAGATGCCGGTGTTTGAGTGGTGGGACAAGGCCCAGCATGCGCTGGCTTTTGTGGTGTTGACCGGTTGGGCTTTGCTGCTGTGGCCGTACGGTCCCATGCGCGTGGCGCTGAGCATGATGGCCTATGGCGCAGGCCTTGAACTGGCTCAGTGGGCCGTGGGCTGGCGTTTCGCCGAATGGGCGGATTTGGCTGCTGATGCTGTCGGGGTCTTTGTGGCTGGGGTCTGGTGCGGTGGTTACGATCTCAGCAATCCATGGGCATTGAAAGCAATTCCAAATGACTGCATGCAGCTTTACGTTCGACCAATTTGTTGACTTGCACGGGCAAGCAAAAGCTTCGCCCCGCCAGCGCCAACATCTGAATATCCATGCCAGCCATGAAGCTCCATTTCAACGGCTGTTCATTGCGTTCGGGCTGGGCAGCTACGTGCGGCCACATCGGCACCATCTTGTGCCCAAAGACGAAACGCTGATTGCCGCGCAAGGGTTGCTGGGCGTGATCGTGTTTGATGATGCTGGCCAGGTGGTCCAACAACTCAAGCTCGGCACCGAAAGCCATGCCGCACCAGGCGTGGGCCCTGTGGTGGACATGCCCGCAGGCATATGGCACACCGTGCTGGCGTTGACACCCGATGCCGTGTTGCTCGAAGGGAAGGCCGGACCGTTTGATCCGCTGGGTCCACGGGAATTTGCCGACTGGGCTCCGGAGGAGGGAACGGCAGAGGCGTTGGTGTTGCTGCGGGAGTGGAGAGGGCTGTTTGGGTAGTAGGCGTTGGACTCTTGTAGAGGTTTTCTAACTTTACGAGATTGACAGAACTTCCAAAGTAAGCCAGAATTCCCACATGGAGCTGCAATCGAGCGGCTCATGTGAGGAGATGAAGCATGTTGACCTGGGAAGATTCCTTGGTATCAGAGCCCGGCAGTGGCCAATGCCTGGCGCACTATCAAATCATTCGTCGTCACGGCGCTGTGGTGCCGTTTGAGCCGAACAAAATTGCCCACGCCATGATGAAAGCATTCATGGCGGTACATGGTGTTTTGGCTTTTGCACAGCGCGTTTGCAGTGGCTGGTTACACGGCTTGTGGCGTCCACTCAAGCCATCCAAGGTCAGTAGACATGCATGTGATCGAGCCGCCAGACTTGATCGCCCGAATAACGGCTTCCCGCTGCAAACGCAATCGTGGCAGCAAGGTTTCTTTGGCAGTACCAAGCCTGACATGCGTAACGCCCCTTGAGAAGGGGCTCAAGTCTCAATCGCCATGAACACATTAACTTCCCTTTTTCCTGTTGCCTTTGATTCCTTCGACGCGCGTCGAGCCAATACGGCAGATCCGTATGCCAGCGAGGCGCAGACCACGGCTTTGTTGCGCCGTGGCGCGGAGTACCGACGCCAACGTATTAGTGCCTCAGACATGATCACCACCGATGAAGCTGCCGAGCTGAGCGGGACGACCCGCGTCACCATCAACTCTTGGATCAAGAGTGGTCGCTGCATTGGCGTGATGCATTTGCGCCGTGGCTTCAAGATGCCGAAATGGCAGTTTGAGCCTTACGTGTTTCCAGTGATCCAGCTGCTCAGCGAAGCATTGGGTACTACGGATGGATGGCAGATGCTGTCGTTTCTGGAAACACCGCACGAAGCGCTTGATGGACTGCCGCCACGCATTGCGTTGGAGCAAGGCGTAGCGGGTCAGCGAATTGTTGACTTGGCAACAGCAGAAGGGCATTGAGCTTGACTGCACATGAAATTCAAAGATATCAACCCATCTGTTATTGAACTTGCTGCCCCTTACGTTTTTTACCGCGTCCAGCTAATCCGGTCGCGGGTCACCAGCGTGCAAATGAATGGCCTGTCGATGCCGCCGGTCGGTTTGATGCATGGCCGCTTTTGCTTGCCACATGAGCCGGTGGCCTATTTGGCCGACAGTCCGGAGACTGCGCTGTACGAGTCACTGCTCAGGCGTGAAACCATGAGCAGAAGCCTTTCTGAGCTGCGTCGTAAATGTCTGGTCGAGTTTGTGACGACAGACACATTGCGTTTGGCCGATCTGCGTGGCTTGGCTGAGCCCTACCCGGTGCTGCAGTCGCTGCGTGTGGCCCAAACACAGGAGTTGGCTGCAGATTGCAGAGTCATGGGGCTGGATGGGGTGGTTTACGCATCTGCACAACACCCACAGCACAGCTGTGTTGCGTTGTTCCAGTCTGGAATTGCCTGCCTGAGCAAACATGGTTCACAGCGGCTTGTCAAAGCCGGGACCAATCGACTGCTGACAGTCGTACAAACAGCCTTGTTGCGTTCGCTTGTCCCGTTGGACGAAAGTTGAGAGAGGCTGCCATGAAATTTACGTATTTGACAGGAGGCAACTCATGGTGACAGCCGCACTCAGTCCCGTGACCTTGGCAGTCAAGGCCTTGTATGGCATGAGCCAGGCGATCAACGAATTTGTGGATCAGCACATTGCCGATCTCAAGCAATCCGACAACCCGACGATGGCCAGCACGGGCCGTGTGCTGGAGGCGGCCAAATTTGGTTTTGGACTGGGGTACATGAGCTCAATTGCCATCATCGCGACGGGCCAATTGCTGCTTGGTAACACCCTTACGGCGGTGGGCACCGTGGCCGCAGGCGTCACGCTGACCAACCCGATCGCGATGACATGCGCTGCTATGGGAGCGATTTACTACGGTTGGGGTGCCCTAACAGACAAAGAGCGCGATGCCATTCTGGACCGCTTGAGCGTCGGGCTTGAGATGGGCATCGAGCTGATCAAGGCCTTGATCGACTTTGTGGTGCGCAAGACCAAGGAGTTCCTCAGCTCCAAACAATTGGCCGAGTTCAAGGAGTTCATCAAAGTGCAGGCGGCCCAATTTGGCAAGAGCCTGTATGACGTGACCCATGCCGTTGGGGATCTGGTGAAAGGTGCCGCAGAAAGAGCTGGTGACCTGGCCGGGCAAGCGGTGGACTTGACCAACGCAGTGGCCAAAAAGACCGCTGGCCTGGCCAGCGATGCCGCAGGCAAGGTGGCGGATTCAGCCTCGGATGTGGCCAATGTGGTCACGAGCAAGTTCAGATCTCAAGAGCCTCTTGCTCCTACCAGTTTCACCCCACAGGCGCTCAAGCAATGGGAGGCGATCCCCGGCGAAATCCGTCAACGATTGCTGCGGAATGTCTGGTGTGCACACTGCAGCAAAGAGGTGACCATCACCCACTTTACTGGCCGTATCCAGCGTGGTGACTTGATTTTGACTGGCCACTGCAACAAGTGCCAGGGTGAGGTGGCGAGGGTGATCGAGGGGGGATGAAAAAACGCTGCAGCACCAGAGCGCTGCAGCGTTTCTTGCTCACGCTTTACTTGCGACCTTTAGGTCCTGACGGAGCAGGCCTGGTGGGTTGCGGTGGACGCTTGATGGTCTCCACCACATGAGTGGTGGGACGTTGCTGAGCTTGTTTGATCGTCGTGAATTGCCCGGTCGTTGCGCTTCGACCAATTTTCATGATCGTGTTTCTTTCTGCCATAGGCATTGAATCCCGGGCGGACTAAAACAGCTCAAATCGTGGCAAACTGCGCTTGTTGGAGTTCAGTTCTCTGATCTGTCCCTTCCCGGCCCGGTAACGGTTCGGGCAAAAGCCGAGGTTGCCCCCTCGGCTTTTTGCTGTCTGAACATAATCTTACATGCAACTTTACTAAAAAACAATAACTGTTTTTATGTTATCGTAGCGGGCTAACGGAGACCAACTATGAGCCTGAACATTCTGAGCGGCAACCTTCAGCGTTTGCGGCACTCTCAAGGGCTGTCGCAGGACAAACTCGCATCGGCTGCAGGTATCAGCCGCATTGCCTACCTGAACATCGAGCGATGCCAAGCAGAGCCACGTGCTGAGACTGTGCGGGCGCTGGCCAAGGCCTTGCATGTCCGTGTTCCAGAGTTGCTGGTTGAAGCTCCCGTGCTCAAGCAGGTGAGGTTCCGTTCGCTCAAGCGCCTGAAGCGGCGCGAGCAAGTCTTGGTCGAGGTGGGGCAAAAGCTGCGTGATTTTGTTGAGTTGGAAACCCAGCTAAAAGTCACTGATCGGAAAGATTTTGATGAGTTGCGTGCCGTGGCCTCCAGGGCCCGAGGTCGGGGCATGCCTGCAGTGGCTGCTGCCATGCGGGCTCACTTTGGACTCCGTGAAGACGAGCCGGTTCACGATATTTGCGGCCTCTTGGAGGACCAGGGCATCAAGGTGTTGTCAGTCAGTATGGCCACAGATGCATTCTTGGGATTGTCGGTATCCGAAGCAGACGGTGGTCCAGCAGTCATCGTCAATACCTGGGATCGATTGCCCGTTGAACACTGGATTTTCAGCGCGGCACACGAGCTGGCGCACCTACTCTTGCACCTGCAGGCCTATCAGGTAGACGAGGAGCTCGAGAACAAAGACGAGGAGCGCGATGCCGATGCATTTGCTTCGCACTTTTTGATGCCAGAGGCCGTGTTCCGCCGTGAATGGGACGACACTGTTGGGCTGCCTCTGTTTGATAGGGTACTGAAGGTCAAGCGGGTGTTTCGGGTGAGCTGGCGTACTGTGCTGTTTCGCTTGAGTGAGGGTATGTCTGACCCCAATCAACGAAAACGTCTGTGGATTCACTTTGCAAATGCGTACAAGCAAATCAACAGCAAGGTGCTCCTGAAAATGGATGAGCCAGACGGTGTGGGTGCAGATGCATACCGCGCCTTGTCTGACTTGCATAAAGCTGGGCCAGAGCCAGCGGGCATGGATAAACACGATTTTCAAGGTGATCGCTTGTGGCGTCTGGTACGTCAGGCCACCCTGGGTGGCGACATTACCCTGGCCCGTGGTGCCGAGATACTTGGCATCAAGCTCAATGACATGCGGGACCTGGCTGAATCGTGGGCAAACTGAAATCGACCACAGCTTGGTTCATTGCTGACGCGAACGTACTGATCGACTACGCCAAGACCTCGCCTGCCATTTTGGGGCTGGTGGCTCAACATGTGGGTCCGGTTTATGTGGCGGCAGATGTTCTTGAAGAGGTTGAGCAATTGGATGCGGCGCAGTGTCTGGCCCTTGGATTGCAGGTCGTGGAGGGTAATTTGGCTCAGCTGACCGAGGCTGCACAGCGCGGTGGTCCTCTGTCGTTTGAGGACAAGCTTTGCTTGGTGCTTGCCAGGGACAATGGCTGGGCTTGCCTGTCCAACGATGGGCCTTTGCGTGATGCCTGCAAAGCTCAAGGCGTTCCGGTCGTCTGGGGTCTTGAGATCATGTTGGCCTTGGTGGAGGGCAAGCACTTGACTGCAGCAGCCGCTATCCAGGCGGCTCAGGCTATTCATGCAGTCAATCCGATGTTCATCACGGCCAAGGTCCTTGCTGCATTCCAGAAGAAGGTTGCGGAGAGGAGAGCCAAAAATTGATTCGGAGTAAACCAAATCGGCACCCATTTCCACCCATTCTCAGACACATCAAATAGCATGAATTGTGGCTCTGGGTTCAATTCCCAAAGCCGGATTTGAACTTGAGATGATCCTTGGGGGCTATCAATCGGATCAGCCTGGGTATGCCGACATTCACTCCGTATCTTTAGAACAGGGGCTGTAGAGGACGGTGATGACTGGAGACGCAGGATCTTGCAGAGCCATGTGAGCCTTGACCTTGGGAGGAGACGACTGGGTCAATCTCTGCAAATAGGCTTGGATGTGGGATCGTGATTGTTTGCCGCCCAAGCAAGCGGCCTGGATCTGCTCAAGGCTGGCTTCGCCTGCATGCTGTAGATACAGCAAAATTTCTTCGGTGCCTGCAAAGTTGGAGCGGACGAGATTTTCGTAATCTTCGACGTCCGCCAGTGGGTACATGATCTTTTTGCCGAGCTTGAGGTACTCGGGCCCCACGTTGAGGGTGCGCCAGCGTTGCAGCGTTTTTGGGCTCATGCCCCAGCGGGCAGCCAGTTCGATTTCGTTCAGGGTGGTGGGCACGCCGGGCGCTCCTTGATGTCACGGAGCTGCATTCACGCGTACTTTGGCGCAGAAGTCGAGTGATTTTGCTGGTGGGGTGACATTGGTAGCACCTGGTGCTACCATTAATCATGTCGACGAAAAAGAAATTTAAAAGCGATGCCTTTGAGGCTATTCATGAGTCTGCTGCTGCCTTGCTCAGTGTCGGCGCAATAGACAAGGCCACTATGCGCAAATTCGATGCATCTTGCCTTGCCAAAACACCAGACTACAAGGCTGTGCAAATCAAAAAAATCAGGGAAAGTGCAAAGGTCAGTCAACCGATCTTTGCCATGTATTTGAACACCAGTGAATCGACGGTTCAAAAGTGGGAAGCTGGAACCAAGAAACCCAGTGGCATGGCCCTCAAACTGCTAGATATTGTCCACAAACATGGCTTGTCAGTGCTCGCTTAACACCGCTCATTCCCCACCATTCCCTCTTGAGCGCAAATAGAAATTTGTTGGGTGGTCAGCCATCCACCACCATCACCCTGTTTAAAGGCCGCTAAGTTTCACCACTTAGCGGCTTTTTTCATTGTTAGACAGCCACTTAGCCTTCCAAGGAGCGACAATAAAAACTATTGACAGCCAAATCTAACCGGGGGAA